>MDTD01186705.1_pt1 | contig 87881 bp, 68 predicted proteins | sample 811221 | NCBI WGS metagenome assembly MDTD01 (sample SAMN05326646, study PRJNA326480) | marine metagenome | isolation source: seawater | place: Pacific Ocean: South West | collected 2011
ACTGGGTGAATGGGTGTCAGATGCTATTATATCGCTCTAAGCCTTGTTATTGCAGGCTTTGGGCGTGAGTTCAGCTCGTTGAAGTCACGGATTCAGGTCCTGTTTTAAACCGATTTACAGAAGGATCATCAGATGATTACCGGTCTGTTGGCCAGCGAGGTGGCTGTTGCTCCTCCTGACGTCAAGTCACTACCCGGGTTGGCCGATCTCCTCTGCTGATGAGCCGGATACCTCTTGATAAAGTTCTTCATTAAATACGTGGATAGTGACAATTCTTTCCAGAGGAATGGCAACGATGTAATCCAGCTTGGCATTCACTATGTCTTCATCGTTATTGAGCAATCCATTGATCAAGGTTTCGTACTTGTGGTTCAATATATAGCTCATGTTATCCTTGTTTCTGTAGCCACTGTATATTGGCAGTATTGAAAGATACGAATTGGTATCTGATGGCTCCAGTGTATCAGCTACCATGCCAACATAAACCTTATTGGTATCCAGTGTGACTGATATTGGCTTCATTTCTTCAGCGGCATAGGCACAAATAAGTTCGATATCGTCATCTTGCCATGCCTGCCATAAGGCATTGAATTTTGTTACCTCATCCACGTTGAATTCGTTTTTGATACGTGTGATGGTATTTTTTATGCCTGCGAGGCGGATTTTTGAAAGTGCAGAGGCGATCTGAGAAGGTCGAGGTTTTCTGTTGTAAAGCTCAGAAAAAATCTTGGCAAAAAATACTGTCAGGAATGCGGCCGTTATATTTTTTGATATGGGGGGATCATCAGGTATGGTGGCCCATGTGAAAACTAACGCTGAAAACAAAGCATATATGCCAAGTGTCAAAGTGCTGAGGTATAACCTGTGCCCACTTTGGCGGGAGGTCTTGTAGCGGAATTTGAAACATTCAGTAGCCAGGATATAACCCGCCGCAGCGGTTGCCACGGCGAGTAATGCGAAGCTTCCGTTCATTATGCATAATCCACACTTTCATCTTCCTTGCTCTCTGCTGCCCTGAGCTCCATTGCCGCCAGCTTCCTGATGGTGGCCTTGAAGCGCTCGTCCTTGGCAGCATTCTGGAGCCTCATTTCTGCTACGCCGTCACCCTTTACCCGATACAGCTTGTTGAAGCGGCGAGCTCTTTGGGCTTCTGTTTTCATGGCCTCCCTCCTTTATGGGTGAAAGGTATATGGCACCTTTTTCCTTTTCCACTGAAGCCTATCATAAGCATGTCAAGCCTGCTTGTCAGCTTCCAGAGCATGTCCTGTGCCCTGGTGCCGGACGGTAAAGGCCACACTGGGTGTATGGAACTTGAGCTCCAGCATGGCCTCACCATAGTCTTCCCGGAGCTCGGGTAACCGGGATTCATACTGCTCCAAGATATCCTCGGGACTGGACTTGAGGGCTTTTTTCCATGCCAGTCTCCGCATCATCCATCCAGTTCTCGATCCCTTGCCGGGTGAGATTGTAGCAGCGAGCAGCCTCCGGTATGGTGGTCTGACCCCCGATAAATCTCTTGATCAACTCTGCCTTGCGATTGGCAGCCCAAGCTCTGATGTCAGATTCTTGTGTCATGCGCCACTCCGCCTGATGAAGCGACTTTACCATGTGCAGGTGTTTACTGGGTTATGACACTCTGACACAGGGGGCAGTATGACATTGCCTGAAGCGCCGGCAATCCCGGGCGGCTCATGTTCCCGTTGCGGGAAGTATAGCCTTTCCCCCGCCAGTCCCCCTTCCCCTTTAAGTGGAAATGTCGCATGATCTGACGCAAATTAAGAAATTCTGAGACAAGACCCCGTTTGCGACATTGGATGTCGGATTTCGTGATTAAGATCGTACCGGCTTCAGGTGTCGCGGTAGTAACTGAGATCAGTATGCAGACTTTGTATGCCCCGGGAGCGCGGGTTGTTATCCGGGACTGTGAATGGATTGTCCGCCGGGCGGACCCTTGTGATGATGGCGGCTACATCCTCACGGTGGATGGCCTTTCTGAACTGGTAAACGGCAAGAGCGCCCGTTTTCTCACCCGTCTGGAGGAAGAGGCCGGTACCATCCGCGTGCTGGACCCGGCGGAAACCCGGTTCGAACAGGACCAGAGTCCCGGTTTTGAAAAAAGCCGCCTGTTTATTGAAGCCCAGCTGCGCCAGGTTGTGCCCGCGGATGACCGCATTCACCTGGGCCACAAAGCGGCCATGGACCTGGTGCCCTACCAGCTGGAACCGGCCCTGCAGGCGCTGAAACAGCACCGCCAGCGCATCCTGATTGCAGACGCGGTAGGCCTGGGTAAAACCCTGGAAGCCGGCATCCTGATGACGGAGCTGATCCGCAGGGGCCGGGGCAAGCGCATTCTCGTGCTCACCCTCAAGAGCATGATGACCCAGTTCCAGAAGGAAATGTGGAACCGCTTTACCATCCCGCTCACCCGGCTGGATTCCGCCGGCCTGCAGCGGGTTCGCAACTATATTCCGGGCAACCACAACCCCTTCTACTACTACGACAAGTCGATCATCTCCATCGACACCCTCAAGCAGGACAACGAATACCGCCGTCACCTGGAACAGGCCTACTGGGACATTATCGTCATCGACGAAGCCCACAATGTGGCCGAGCGGGGCACCAGCTCCCAGCGCGCAAAACTGGCACAGCTGCTGGCGGGGCGTTCCGACACCCTGATCATGCTCTCCGCCACGCCCCACGACGGCCGCGCCCGCTCCTTCGCCAGCCTGATGAACATGCTGGACCCCACCGCCATCGCCGATCCGGACGACTATGTGCGTGAGGATTTCCGCGACAAAGGCCTGGTGATCCGGCGCTTCAAGAAAGACATCCGCGATCAGGTACAGCAGGAATTCCGGGAAAGAATCGTCAAAGACATCTGCCTGGATGCCTCACCCGAGGAAGAAGCCGCCTATCAGGCGCTGCTGGACGTGCCCTTTACCTACCGGGGCGAACACAACACCGAACGCAACGGGCAGCTGGTGCGTATCGGCCTGCAGAAGGCGATCTTCAGCTCCCCGGCGGCGGCGGAAGTCTCGGTCCGCGAGCGCATCAGAAAGCTGGAAGCCCGCGAGCAGCCCACTGACGACGAACAGCGGGAAAGCCAGGCCCTGCAATCCCTGTTGCTGGCCCTGCGCAACATCACCCCCGGGCGATTCAGCAAATACCAGCGCCTGGTGGAACTGCTCAACAGCCCGGACTACGGCTGGAACAAAAACGACACCGAAGACCGCCTGGTGATCTTTAGCGAGCGCATCGAAACCCTCAACTGGCTGCGGGAACAGCTGCGCGCCGACCTGAAACTGAAAGACGAGGCCATCCGCATCCTCCACGGCGGCATGTCCGATATTGAACAGCAGGAAATTGTCGAATCCTTCGGCAAACCCGAGTCTCCCCTGCGCCTTCTGTTGTGTTCCGACGTCGCCAGTGAAGGCATCAACCTGCACTACCTTTCCCACCGGCTGGTGCACTTCGATCTGCCCTGGTCGCTGATGGTGTTCCAGCAGCGCAACGGCCGGGTGGACCGCTACGGTCAGGAAAAGACACCCATCATCACCTACCTGATCAGCCGCAGCGCCAACCCCCGGGTCCGGGGTGACCAGCGCATCCTGGAAATCCTCCGGGAAAAGGACGAACAGGCCTACAAAAACATCGGCGATCCGGCCACCTTCATGAAGGTGCACGACAGCGAAGCTGAAGAAAGGCTGACCATGGAAGCCATGGCCGGCGGCATCGCCGCCGAAGACTTTGACGCCCGCTACCAGGCTGATGACAGCAACGAGGGCGATGAACTGCTGGCGCTCTTCCTCAATCCCGAAGCCAGCCAGCCGCAGGCCGGTGACACGGAAAAAGAACTGCATATTGCCGACAGCTACAGCCTGTTCCCGGATGAGCTGGAATACACTACCCAGGCATTGCAGGCCCTGAACCGCGACCGCAAACAGGTGGACTTCAGCGTCAACCGGGAGCGCCGCACCGTCACCATCACACTGCCCGACGATCTGGCCTACCGCTTCCGCTTTCTGCCCCCGGAAATCTATCCGGAAAACAGCACCCTCGTCCTCACCGACGACAAACAGCGCTTTGAAGAGGAAATCCGCCGCAGTCGCCGGGACGAAAACGCCTGGCCCAAGCTCCATTACCTCTGGCCCCAGCACCCGGCCATGCAATGGCTGCAGGACAAACTGCTGGCCCAGGTCGCCCGCCACAGCGCCCCGGTGCTGGTGCTGCCGGACACCGAAAACGTCAGGCAGGCCCTGCAGCCGGATGAAAGCGTGTTTCTGGTCAGCGGCCTGATTCCCAACCGCAAGGCGCACCCGGTCATCCGTGAGTGGTTTGCCATCCGCTGCCGGGCAGGGCAGGTTACCGGCCTCGAGCCCGCCGAAGGCTGGCTGCAGCAGCTGGGGCTGGACAACCGCCTGCCCAACCCGGCGCAACCGGTGGATCTCGGCCAGCTGGAAGCCCTGCGCCGCCCGGTGATCCAGGCCGCCAGAGCGGAAATGGAACAGCGCCAGCAGGCCTACAGCGCCCGGGTGGAAGAAGAACTCAGAGAACAGCTCCAGCGCCTGCAGGATCTGCAGCAGCGCCAGCTGGCCCATATCGAAAAACAGCTGGCACAGTCGTCCCAGGCCGAACACTTCAAGGCCGCCCGCCGGGAAGCCCGCGTCGGCCATGTGCGCAAGGTCTTCGACGAATACCAGAACTGGGTACGCGACACCCTCACTATTGAACCGGTTCCCTTTATTCAGATTATCGCCGTGTTTGTAGTGGAGAGATAAGGATTTCTCATGAAGCTTGGTTGCTCCGAAATTGCGTGTATAATTGAGCACAAGTCAGCAGGGCTGCCCGTAGCAGTGCGTGATGCCAATGCATCGCTGGCTTACCCTTCTTTCGAAAGCCGTGCGGTGTGCACGGCTTTTGTCGTTGTGGGGAGGACAGGCTGATGTTCCTCCTCTATGTGGATGAATCCGGCTCCCCCGGTGACCCGAATCAGCAGCATTTCGTGCTGGCGGGTCTTTCCGTTTTCGAGCGCGAAACCCACTGGATTGAAGAGCAGCTCAACGCAATTGCGGCACGTTTCAATCCCGCCGATCCCTGGAGCGTTGAACTCCACGGCTCCCCCATGCGCTCAGGGCGTGGTCCATGGAAAGGAGTGTCTATGGCCGCACGGCTTCAGTCCCTCCGGGACGCCCTGCAGATCATCGCGGATCGCCACCCCAAGGTCCGGCTGTTTGCCTCCGTGGTCCACCGCGACGCGCCTCTTGTGGATGATCCTGTTACCGCAGCCTTTGAACAACTGGCATCCCGTTTCGATTATTTTCTCCGGCGGGAACATCACAGTGGCAATACCCAGCGCGGTATCGCCATTTTTGACAAGTCAACCACGGAAAAAAGCATTCAGAACCTGGCTCGCGTTTTCAAATACGACGGCCACACCTGGGGACAGCTGAAGAATTTCTCGGAAGTTCCCCTGTTCCTGGATTCACGGGCATCCCGCCTGATCCAGCTGGCGGATCTGGTCGCCTTTGCCATTTACCGCCGGTTTGAAGCGGACGACACCAGCTTTTACGACATCATCGCCCATTGCTTTGACCACCACCAGGGTCAGAACCATGGCTTGCATGTGAGAGGTCCACAGGAGTAATCGTTCACCATGGCCGTACAGGACACCGCCGCCACCTTTATCGGACTGACCAACGAAAACGAATTTTTCAGCGCCCACTACCTGGCGGAAGTCTTCCAGGGCGACCTGGCCGACACCATCCGCGCCTGGGAAGAGCGCGAAGCCCGGGTCAAAGAACAGAAGGGCGAATACACCGCCCCGCACCGGGCTCTGCGCAACCTCAGTCAGAACTATTTTGCCCTGCGCCACAAACTGAAAACCGGGCGCAGCGCCGGCGAGCGCATCCAGCTGCAGCGCGCCTTTTTCAAGGACCTGATGGCGGCCCTGGAAATCCCCTGGCGGCCGGAAAACCGGGAGCTGGCCCCCAACACCGAGCTGCCGGTACTGGCCGCCCTGGGCGACCAGCTCTGGGTACTCGGCGCCCTGGACAGCGACGGCGAAGGCGAAGACCCCCTGGCCCTCAGCCTGCACCCGGACCAGTTTATCGGCCCCGGCCCGCACCACGACAGACTGAAAAACACCAGCTGGGAAGACATCCTCAACAGCGCCGTCTTCCGCCAGGACAACCCGCCCCGCTGGGTATTGCTGCTCTCCGACCGCCAGGGCATCCTCATCGACCGCTACAAATGGTCCCGCAACCGCTGCCTGCGCTTCGACTGGGAAGAAATCCTCGGCCGCCGGGACGACAAAACCCTCAAGGCCACCGCCGTGCTCCTGCACCGGGAAAGCCTGGCCCCGGACGAAGGCCAGTGCCGCCTGGACACCCTGGACGAAAACAGCCACAAACACGCCTTCGCCGTCTCCGACGACCTCAAATACGCCCTGCGCAACGCCATCGAACTGCTCGGCAACGAAGCGGCCAAGCAGCTCATCGAACAGGCCCGCGAGCGCAAGGAAGGCATCTACAGCGGCGCCAACGCCCTCGACCCGGAGCAGCTCTCCCGCGAATGCCTGCGCTACATGTACCGCATCCTCTTCCTGTTCTACATCGAAGCCCGACCGGAACTGGGCTACCTGCCGGTACAGGACGACACCTGGCGCCAGGGTTACAGCCTGGACAGCCTGCGCGACCTGGAAATGGTCCGCCTCACCACCGAAGAGAGCCGCCGCGGCCGCTACTTCCACGACAGCCTGCAGCGCATGTTCCGGCTCGTCTACAAAGGCTATGGCGAGCGCCAGAAACAGGGCTACAGTGACGCCTCCGCCGTTTTCACCATGAACGGCCTCGACAGCCACCTGTTCGACCCGGATAAGACCCCGCTGCTCAACCGCGTGGTATTCAGCAACGAAACCCTGCAACAGGTCATCCGCAGCATGTCCCTCACCCGCCCGGGCAAGGGCAGAAAGCGCCGCGGCCGGGTCAGCTACACCCAGCTCGGCATCAACCAGCTCGGCGCCGTTTACGAAGCCCTGCTCAGCTACCGCGGCTTCTTCGCCACCGAAGACCTCTACGAAGTGGCCCCCAAGGGCAAAAACGTCAACCCGGACGACCTGGACACCGGCTACTTCGTCACCCGTGAGCAGCTGGAAGAATTCGACGAAGACGAGCGCGTCTACGACCTGGTGGACGGCAAACGCATTCTGCGCGTCCACCCCAAAGGCAAATTTATCTACCGCATGGCCGGGCGCGACCGGGAAAAAACCGCCAGCTACTACACCCCGGAAGTGCTCACCAAAAGCCTGGTCAAATACACCCTCAAAGAGCGCCTGACCGATGACATGCGCGCGGATGAGATCCTCGAACTCACCATCTGCGAGCCCGCCATGGGCAGCGCCGCCTTCCTCAACGAGGCCGTCAACCAGCTGGCGGAAGCCTATCTCAGCCGCAAACAGCGGGAACTGGGCCGGCGCATCCCCCACGACGAATACCCGCGCGAACTGCAGCGGGTGAAAATGCACATCGCCGACCACAACGTCTTCGGCGTGGACCTCAACCCCGTCGCCGTCGAACTGGCCGAAGTCTCCCTCTGGCTCAACGCCTTGAGCGGCGGCCACAATGTACCCTGGTTCGGCTACCAACTGTTTACCGGCAACAGCCTGATCGGCGCCCGCCGCGAGGTCTACCCGAAAAGCGCCCTGAAAAAACAGCCCAAGGAACAGCTCTGGTACAACCGCGCCCCGCGCCGGCTGAAACCGCAGACCCTGCTCAACCCGGGCGGCGAAGGCGGCCGCGGAGAAGGGGAGATCTACCACTTCCTGCTCCCGGACCCCGGCATGGTCGGCTACAGCGACAAAACCGCCAGACAGCTGCGCCCGGACGCCTTTGACAAAATCAAAGCGTGGAAAAAGGCCTTCTGCGCCCCCCTGGATGAAAGCGAACTGCGCACCCTCGAAAGCCTCAGCGCCGCCGTGGACCGCCTCTGGGCCGAACACACCCGCATGCTGGAACAGGACCGCCAGCGCACCGAAGACCGCTTCCCCCTCTGGGGCCAGAGCGATTTGCAGGCTCACCACACCAGCACCCGGGAAAAGGACAATATCCGCGCCCGCGGCATCTTCAACACCAACGCCCGCATCGCTTCCCCTTTCCGCCGCCTGAAACTGGCCATGGACTACTGGTGCGCCCTCTGGTTCTGGCCCCTGGACAAGGTGGAGCAGCTGCCGGACCGGCAGAAATGGCTGTTCGACCTCAACACCATTCTCAACACCGAGGGCACCTTCCAGTTCGCCCCGGAGCAGGCGAGCCTGCTGGAAACGGCAGCTTCAGAGGAGGACGACCGCACGTCATCGGCAGGCAGCGATCCCTTTGCCAAACCGGTACAGGACCTCTTCGCCGACGAGGAGCCACAGCCAAGCCTGCGCGCCGAAACCCGCGCCGCCCGCGAGGTGAGCAACCAGCGCGGCGAGCTGAACCTGGAGAAGCTGTTCAGAAATCCCTACTTCAACACCCTGGCCATCGCCAACGAACTGGCCGAACGCTACCGCTTCTTCCACTGGGAACTGGCCTTTGCCGACATCTTCGCCCGCCGCGGCGGCTTCGACATCACCCTGGGGAACCCGCCCTGGCGCAAGGTGGAGTGGCAGGAGGGCGGCGTACTGGGCGACTACAACCCCGCCTTTGTGCTGCACAAGCTCAGCGCCAAACAGCTCGCCGACCAGCGCGCAGACGCCTTTGCCCGCAACCCGGAACTGGAACAGGCCTGGTTCACCGAACTGGAAGAGGCGGAGGGCAGCCAGAACTTCCTCAACGCCACTCAGAACTACCCGCAGCTGAAAGGGGTGCAGACCAACCTGTACAAATGCTTCCTGCCCCGCGCCTGGGCCAATATGAACGGGCAGGGCGTCAGCGGCTTTCTGCATCCGGAGGGGATCTACGACGACCCCAAGGGTGGGGGATTCCGGCGGGAGGTGTATCGGCGTTTGCGGTGTCACTTTCAGTTCGTCAATGTGAAGAAACTATTCGCCGAAATTCTTCACTGGGTAACCTACTCGGTGAATGTGTATGGTCCAACTTGGGAAAGTCCTAGATTCATCTCAATGGCGAATACCTTCTTGCCAGCGACAATCGACAGCTCATTAACTCACGATGGACGAGGTATGGTACTGGGAATAAAAGAGGAATTAATCGATGTCGATGGAAAACTGAAAACAATATGGAATACTAATGGCCACCGCGATCGTATTATCGAAATTGGCCACAAGGAACTGGCCCTCTTTGCCCGGCTCTACGACGAAGCCGGCACCGACCCCCTGGAAGCGCGCCTGCCCGCCCTGCACGCCCGCCAGCTGATCTCTGTACTGGAAAAATTTGCCGCCCAGCCCCGGCGGCTGGGGGATCTGCAAGGGCAGTATCTGTCGCTGGAAATGTGGCACGAAACCAATGCCCAGAAGGACGGCACCATCAAAAGGGACACCCGCTTCCCCGAGTCCCCGCAGCAGTGGATACTCTCCGGCCCCCATTTCTTTGTGGGTAACCCGTTTTACAAAACTGCGAAGGCTGACTGCAAAACGCACTTGGACTATGCATCTCCCGACCTGCAAACCCTGCCGGACGATTACCTGCCCCGCACCAACTACATCCCCGCCTGCGACCCCGACACCTACCGCGCCCGCACCCCCCGCGTGCCCTGGGTGGAAGAGGGCGAGTCCGGGCCGCGGTTGGTGACGGAGTATTATCGGTTAATAGCACGTGCAATGCTGTCCCAGTCGGGTGAACGTACTCTGATTACAGCCTTAGCCCCTAAACAGACTGGTCACATGAACGGTGCAAGAACCTACGTTTACAAAAATGAAGGGTTTTTGATCGATCACGTTGCTATGACCGGTTCGATACCATTCGATTTTATGTGTAAATCGACAGGTAAAGCGAACCTGCACCAAATGCTGGATGATTTTACCTATGTCGATTTCGGGAGCCTCAGCAGCGCTGTCCGGAGCCGTGAGTTGGCGCTCAGTTGCATCACCAACCACTACGCCGACCTCTGGCAATCCAATTGGCACGACAGCTTCCGCCGGCAGCAATGGGCCTGTGCCGACACTGTACCCGACAGCGCCCTGCCGCGGGACTTCTTCGCCAGACTGACGCCCCATTGGCAGCGCCACAACGCCCTGCGCAGCGACTACGCCCGCCGCCAGGCCCTGGTGGAGATCGACGTTCTGGTGGCCCAGGCCCTGGGCCTCACCCTGGAAGAACTGCTCACCATCTACCGCGTCCAGTTCCCCGTGATGCGCCAGTACGAAGCCGAAACCTTCTACGACCAGAACGGCCGCATCGTCTTCACCCCCAGCAAGGGCCTCACCGGCGTCGGCCTGCCCCGCAAGGCCAGCAAAAAAGAACTCAAAGAAGGCACCCGCTACAGCCTCCACACCCCGACCCAAACGACACAGGATGTCGCCCTCGGCTGGGAAGATATCCGGCACCTGCAGGAAGGCACCGTCACCAAAACCTTTATCGACGACACCCTGCCGGGAGGACCGGTGGAACGCACAGTGGAATATAAAGCGCCTTTCTTCAAACCGGACCGGGAGGAGGATTACCGGGTGGCGTGGGAAGTGTTTGGATCTCTGGAATTGTAAGGGAAATAGCAATGCTGGTGTATGTTAATCAGTTAAAGTTTATTGGCGACAATGCACTAAATGGTGTGTTTCGTTCAATAGCTGGATGGTTAAAAGAAAAAACAAGTCACCATTTTACGACGGAAGAACTCTTATCTGGGCAAGAATTTAAGTTTGGTGGTCAATGGGTCAGAACGTTTCGGGCGGATGCCCGAAAACCGCTTTTATATGGAATATTGTTCTCCGATCCGGACGCCTCGGTATCTGGTAGACAATGGATAACAGAAATCGGTATAAAGGCGGATAGTGATGGCGTTGTGTGCTCTGTGTTACTTGAGACCAGCGATATAAGTACAAGGGTCAGAGATATACCTGTTACCACCAAGCCAAAGCTTATAAAATATTTAATTAAGAATTGTCAGCCTGCTCCGGAAACTGTGGGGACGTCAATTCAAAAAGTTGAGCCTGATGAAGATTCGCTAAAATCCTTTTTGGCCTCTGTTGAGCGTCCGGAAAGAAACCATCCGATAGTTTTGGTGAGCCATCGATTTGATGGGAGCAGTATTATATCACCAAAAACTTTGCAAGGGCACCTTATCGGCTTGGCTCAGGTTGTAGAGGTTGACGAACATATGGACTCCTGGTTAATGGAGCGTGTTGTTGGCAGAAGATATAGTGCGTGGGGAGGTGCAATAAATATTATATATCCTTCCGATGGTCGGGATTTTTTCAGAACTAAGTTGTATATTCTCGATGAGCTGGAAGGTCTTTTATTCAGTGATATTAATATAAATTTGGATATTCTTTCCAGGATCACCCACTACTCGAATGGGCGCAAAAAACGCCAGCACTTCTCGCCTTATGACGTAAGAGCCAAGCGGGACGCTGACTTCATGCAGAGTTTGAAAGATCGCTATGAGTCGGCTGCTGAAAATGAAAGTCAATATGAATTGCTGGAAGAAGCATTCGAGCAAATTGAAGAGTATAAAAATATTTTAAAGTTGAAGGAGGAAGATTTTCAGAAACAACTCGAAGCAGCGAATCAGGAAATATTGGACCTTCTTGAAAATAATGAAGAAAAGGAAAGTGAAATATGGAGGCTAAAGGCAAAAATATCGGCGCTTGAATCTGCAGGAACAGAAAGCCATGCGTCAAGGTTGCCTGTATCGGTTCTGGAATCACTAAGGTCACCTACGCCTGAAAAGTGTCTTCAGGTTCTGGAGTCTACGTTTCCAGATCGTATTGAAATTATTGAAAGTGCATGGAAATCAGCGCGTGAATCGGATAAGTTCAGAAATGTGCAAAAGCTTGCCGATCTTCTTCTGCGATTATCTACGGACTATTATGAAAAAATTTCAAGTGGTCCTGATTCAGAAGCGAGAAAAGTTTTTGGTTCTAATGAGTTTGCTGCGCAGGAATCTGAATCGGTAAGAAATAATGCTGAGCTTTCAAGAAAAAGAACATTTGAATATAGGGGGGCTAAAGTTCAGATGTACAGGCATCTGAAAATAGGTGTGGCAGATAACGTTTCTGAAACGATCCGTGTGCATTTTCACTGGGATAGTGACAGGAAAAAGATAGTGATAGGATACTGTGGCCCTCATTTGCCTGTTATTTCACACGTAAAGTAAAGAACAGTTTGATCCTGGTTAGATAGACAGGTTTTAAGTTTTATTCCCTCCCGTTGGGGGTATAAATCTGGCCGGAATTAGTTGAGCACTGCACTGCCGCATGTGCAGGTGGATACACGGTTTCATACAGGAAATTCAGGTTTTCAAAAAAGGAGTATCATGAAAGTTTCCACTCTTCTGGCCCAGATCGAGTATGAACAGATTGTTTTACCTGAATGCCAGTCCAGTTATGTCTGGAAGCATGAATGGGGCCGTGGTCTGGTGCACTCTCTGTATAAACGGTATCCGGCAGGCAGTCTGCTTGCCTGGGTGACAGACAGGCCTCAGGCTATGTGTGGGAGACTCATTGCCTGACCTGAATAAAGTAACAACAGAGTGGTCAACTGCACGGAGCCTAACCGACGCAGGATGGTGATGTTTTGGTATCGGTCGTTAAATTTTGGAGGTGGCACCGAGGTGGGGGAGTTAATATGGCTTTTACGCCTGGAACAGCGAAGCTGTACACTCGGTTAGTTGAAGTGTCTGTGTTTTAAATGTGTTGCTGCTAAGGAAGTTAGATGATCCCTGGTCTGCTGGCGAGTGAAATATCAGCTGCGCTGAAAGAATTTATTGTTACCGGTTACGAAACGGAAACCGAGCCCTTCCGGGGCGAGTTCCGCCGTCTTGTGGAAGAGCAGCAGGACGGTGAGGCCTTTATCAAGGGGCCTTATATTTCCATAGGGCTGCCGTTCCGGCCGGGGTCGGCGGGCCGGGATTTCTTTTCCGGTTTTGAAACCGATCATCCCCCCTATGCCCACCAGGAACAGGCCTGGCAGCGGCTGGCGTCTGACCGGCAGGCGGCCAATACCCTGGTCGCCACCGGCACCGGTTCGGGCAAGACGGAGTGTTTTCTCTACCCCATTCTGGATCACTGCCAGCGCGCGGCATCGCCCGGAATCAAGGCCATAGTGATCTATCCGATGAACGCCCTGGCCACCGACCAGGCCCGGCGTTTTGCCGAGGTGGTGCACAGCCGGCCGGCACTGCGGGGGCTGCGGGTCGGCCTGTTCGTGGGCGGGGAAGGCCGGGGCAATAAAGTGATGACTGCGGATCAGGTTATCACCGACAGGGAAACCCTGCGTGATGACCCGCCCGATGTGCTGCTCACCAACTACAAGATGCTGGATTATCTGTTGCTGCGGCCGCAGGACCAGAAGCTGTGGGCGCATAACGGGCCCGATACCCTGCGTTATCTGGTGGTGGATGAGCTGCATACCTTTGACGGCGCTCAGGGTACGGACCTGTCGCTGCTGATCCGCCGCCTGCGCGCCCGTTTCGGGATGACGGCGGAGCAGCTGATCTGCGTCGGAACCTCTGCAACCCTGGGCGGTGAGGACAGCCTGAAGGGGCTGCTGCAATATGCCTCCGATATTTTTTCCAGTCCCTTCTCCCGGGATTCGGTGATTGCCGAGCAGCGCATGACCGATACCGACTTCCTCGATAACATCATTTACCTGCAGCTGAACCGCGAGACGCGGCCGGAGGATCTGGCACAGGCCCTGGAGCAGGGGCTGGATGCCTATCTGCGCGTGGCGTACCGGCTGTTTTTCGGCAGGGACCCGGAGCTGCCGCTGGATACTCTGGATGGTCGTATCCGCCTGGGAAACGAACTGAAGCAGCATGGACAGGTGGCCAATCTGCTGCGCGAGCTCGGGCGGCGCCGGGGGACGCCAGCTTTTGCAGAGCTGGTGCATCGGTTTACGCCTCTGATTACGGAGAATTTTGCGCGCCAGCCGGAACAGGTGGTGGTGGCCCTGCTGGCGTTGCTGGCTCATGCCCGCAGTTCCGGCGGGCGTCCCTTTGTGCAGCTGCGTATACAGCTCTGGTGCCGTGAACTGCGCCGGATTCTGGGTGTGCTGCGCGAGCCCCGGCGGGAGTCTGACAATGTGCATGAGCCGGCGGATGCCGGACGCGAACACCAGGCACCGCCACTGCTGTCTTTCGGGGATGATCAGCCGCGGCGGGGGCTGCGTGAGATCCGGCTGCCACTGGTGCAGTGCCGGGAGTGCCACGGGACCGCCTGGCTGACGCGTATGGAAGCGGGAGTGGTGAGCAATCAGGTGCTGAAAACCGATCTGGCACAGATCTATTCGGCTTTTTTCAGCCGGCATGCAGAGACTGCACTGTTGATGCCCTGGCAGGGAGAGCAGCCGCAGTCTCCGGCCGGTACACGGCTGCAGCATTTCCGGGTCTGCCGGCACTGTGGCCAGACCGCGCCGCTGGATTATGAGGGGCCCTGCCGGGGGTGTCAGGCCGGTCATGAAGCACTGGTACGGGTGAGCCGGCCCGATCTGCTGCGGGGAGATCGCCATCACAAGGTGAACCGGGTGGTATTCGAGCCAGACTGTCCCTGGTGTACCGCCAAATCAGCGCTGGTGGTGTTTGGTGCCCGTGCGGCCAGCCTGGGCTCGGTGGCCATCCACCAGCTGTTCAGCAGCCGGGATAACGATGACCGCAAGCTGCTGGCGTTCAGTGACTCGGTACAGGACGCGGCGCACCGTGCCGGTTTTTTTGCGGCGCGTACCTGGCATAACAATGTACGCATGGCGCTGACGCAGATGCTGGAGGCCAGTGACGGGCCGGTACCGCTGACGGAACTGCCGCAGCGGTTTGAACGCTTCTGGCTGAATCACGGAGGCTGGCACGGGCGCCTGGATCTGCCGGCTTATCTGCGCGAGTTCATGCCCCCGGACAAGCGCTACCGGGGTGATTTCGAATATTTTGAGCAGTCGGGTGAGGTACGGGATCCGGAGCCGCTGCTGCGGCTGATCCGTCAACGTATGCTGTGGCAGCTGCTGGAGGATCTGGGCTGGCGCGCCCAGGTGGGACGTTCCCTCAACCGGCTGGGTATCGCTGCCTTGTCCTGGCCTCTGGAGCGTGTCGGGCATGCCGCCCGTCAGTGGGCGGATACGGTGGATAATACCCTGGGTTACCGGATCAGTTCTGCTGCGGCTGCGGGCTTTATGACCGGCCTGATGCAGCATCTGGCTGCAACCGGCGCCTTTGGGCTGGAGGATTTGCGCCAGTACCGCCACCAGGCGGGCAAGGCGTATCTGCTCAACCTGGTGCCTTATGCGCCGCCGTTGGGGCCAGGATCACCGCGACCGAGATATCCGGCCACAGTGAAAGGTGAGGGCTATGAGCTGTTGGTGCACAGCAGTGTTTCCCATTCCTGGTATGAGCGCTGGCTGGCCTGTGTGAATCCGGAGGAACTGGCCGACCGGAAACAGCTTGAGCTGGTGCTGGTGGCTGCGTTTGAAGCCCTGGCGGCGGCAGGCCTGGTCAGCGAAGAGTGCAATGCCCGGGGTGCCAGACTGTGGATGCTGAATCCGCAGATGCTGCAGATTACCACCGATATTCAGGCAGCGGAATGCGCCGGTTACCGGCCCCTGCCGCTGCCCGCGGCTCATGTCGGTCAGTGGCTGGGGCTACCGTTGTTAAGCGCAGCATCGCCGGATCTGCGTTACAGGAAGGCCGTACCTGTGCGCGACTCCCTGTACCGGAGGCTGTTCCGCACCGGTGAAATCCACCGGGTGATTGCGCATGAACATACCGGCCTGCTGCCTGCCAGTGAGCGGATCCGGGTGGAGGAGAGTTTTATACGCGGGGACAAGCCCTGGTCATACAACCTGCTGTCCGCCACGCCGACGCTGGAGATGGGGATCGACATCGGCGATCTGTCCAGCGTACTGCTGTGCTCGGTGCCGCCGGCTCAGGCCAACTATCTGCAACGCATCGGTCGCGGTGGCCGCCGGGACGGCAACTCATTTGTACTGACGGTGGCCAATGGCCGGCCCCATGACCTGGTGTTCTATGCAGATCCGGGCCGGATGCTGGACAGTCCGGTGGAGCCGCCGGCAGTATTTCTCAAGGCCCGTCATGTGCTGCGCCGGCAGCTGCTGGCTTACGCCATGGACTGCTGGACCCATGCGGCGAAGGGCGGGAATCAGGTACCTGCAACCATGCAACCGGTACTGGATGCGGTTGAAAAGGCACACCTGGACCGTTTCCCGTATACGCTCCTGGATTTTATCAGCCGCAACATGCAGGAGATCTGGGACGGTTTCGCGGCCTATGTGGCAACGGAGCTGGAGGATGAGGATCTTGAGTTGCTGCGTCAGTACCTTTTCGGTGGCCCGCACCACCCGGATGATCACCTGAAGCTGTATCTGCTGGGCCGGTTGCAGCTGGTGGCGGATGAGCGCCGGCAGATGACGGCCACCATCCGCAGCCTTGAGCGGCAGCTGGAAAAACTGCGCCAGCAGCCGCAGGATGAGCACACCCGTAGCGAGATTGGTGAGCTGGGGCGGGAGCTGGCCGGCTTCCGCAGCCTGCGCAGAAATCTGAACCAGCGGGAAACCCTGAATTTCTTTACCGATGAAGGTTTATTGCCCAACTATGCCTTCCCGGAAGAGGGAGCGATTCTGCACTCGATTATTTTCCGCTCCGAAAGGCTCGCCGGTAAGGAGGGCGCCGAGCAGGAGTTGATTCAGCGCAAATACGAATATCAGCGCCCGGCGCAGGCGGCATTAAGCGAGCTGGCGCCGGAATCGGTGTTCTACGCCGGCAACCGCAAGGTCCGTATCTCCCGGGTGGAAACCGCCAAGGGGCGGAATATCCAGGATTGGCGTTTCTGTCCCCGCTGTCACTACTCCGCTCCGGCCGATGACCCCCGGGCCGGTTATTCCGACAAGGTCTGTCCACGCTGTAACAGCCGCCAGTGGGCCGATGAGAGCGCCCGCACCCGGATGCTGAAGATGACCCAGGTCTACGCATTTACCAGCGCGAAGGAGGCGCAACTGGACGACAGTTCCGATGAGCGGGAGCCGGTTTTCTTCAACCGGCAGATGCTGATCGATTTCGACCCTTCGGATATCCAGATCACCTGGGTGATGGAGGACAGGGAGCGGCCCTTTGGTTTTGAGTTTATCCGTTCGGCCAATTTTCTGGAGGTGAACTTCGGCCGTCGGGACAGCGAAAATATTGTGTTCGAAGTGGCGGGTGAGCAGCTTCAGCGTGCCGGTTTTCCGATCTGCCGGGAGTGCGGTTCGGTACAGTCGCGCCGGGCCGCAGCGGGCAGGGAGGAGGCCCGTCATCTGAAAAACTGCAGTTACGGCCGCGGCCCGAAAAAACTGCCTGACGGCAGTGAGGATACCGGTATCGAAAACTGCCTGTATCTGTACCGGCAGTTTTCCTCCGAAGCCCTGCGGATTCTGCTGCCAAGGTTGTCCACCGGCGGCACAGAAGAACAGGTGAACTCATTTGTCGCAGCTTTGCAGCTGGGCTTGAAGCGCCGATTTGGCGGCAAGGTGGATCACCTGCGGGTGGCGTATCAGAGCGAGCCAGTTGGTGAAACCGATGAGCGCAGGCACTTTATTGTGCTGTACGACTCTGTACCCGGTGGTACCGGTTACCTGCACGAGCTGCTGAGCAAGGCCGAAAACATGCAGTCGGTATTCCGCATGGCCTATGAGGTGATGAAAAACTGTGACTGCTACGATCACACCATGGATGGCTGTTACCGTTGCCTGCTGGAATACCGCAATGCCTATGGCATGGAGAGCACCAGCAAGGCGCTGGCAATGGAGATGCTGGCGGATATTGTTGAAGGTGAGCATACCTGGGTGCGGAAGGAGGACTCTCTCAGTACCCTGGCCGCCAACCCCTGGGTCGACAGTGAACTGGAAGCCCGCTTCCCCGAAGCTCTGGCCCGTTTTTCCGGGGCAGAAGCGGTGGCCGGAAAAAGGGTCCGCGTATCTCAGGATGTGGTGCGTGGCAAACATGGCTGGCAGCTGGTTATCGGTGATCTGACCTACGACATGGAGCCACAGGTGGATCTGGGCGCCGCGGAAGGGGTTCGGTTTGCCTGCCGCCCGGACTTTGTGCTGTGGCCGGCCCGCTCCGGGCTGAAACCTGTGGCTGTTTTCCTGGATGGTTACAGGTATCACGCCAAGCGTATCAATGAGGATCTGATCAAACGTCAGAGCCTGATGCATGCCGGTTTCGTGGTCTGGTCGCTTAACTGGTACGACATTAACCAGGTGATGGGTGATAAAGCCATGGAGGTTCCGCAACTGGCGGCCATGACTTCGGCAGAGCAGAATCAGAGGGCCGTTTCGACGCTGGCGCAGATGGCGGGAATAAAACATCATCGCGGCTATCTGAACAGAACCAGCTTCGAGTTGCTGATGCATTTTCTCGCCGAACAGGATGCTGAAGCACTGGCCTGGCAGGCGCTGCTTTTTGTGTTTCAGTGCATGCCGGCGAAGGTATTTACCGATACCTCGGTAAAACAGCAGGTTCAGAAAAACCTCGAAGGTCTGCCGGTTTCCTTTACCGACCTGTGCCCGAGCCGGATCGCCCTGGCGGCTTCAGTTCGCTTGCGGGCCGAAGAGGCCGACGCTGTTATCCGCCTCGATATGCTGGTCGCTCCGGAGTTGCTGAGATCCGGCGGGGAGCCCGCGCATGCTCTGGTTTCCCTGTGTTATGAGGCGGCCGGTGATGATGACGAAACCAGCCGCTACCAGTGGCAGCGGCTGTGGACTCTGGTCAGTTTTCTGCAGTTCCTGCCGGCCTTATATGCCTGGACCCCCGAATCCAGAAGCGATGGCACGGCCGCCGGTCTGCTCTGGCCGGCGCGGGGCAGTGCACCGGTGCCAGCCCGTCCGGAGCCGGGCTGGCTGGAATATCTGGATGAGTCTCTGGCTGCGCGTCTGCGTGAAGCTGATATTGATACGGTGTGGCCCGGCGAGCCCCTGGTGGGGGAAGCGGTGATGAACGGGCAGGATGAGGTTGTGGGTGAGGCGGAACTGATGTTCCCGGATGCCCGGGTAGCGCTCCTGCTGGATGATGTGCCGGACCAGGTTGCCGCAAGGCCTCATCTGGAGGCTGCCGGATGGCAGGTATTCACGGATGTGGAAGCGCTGCTTGCGGCGATGGAAGAAACAAGTTCAGGAGCCTGAAATGGTCAGCATTGCCTTCTCTGAAAAATACTTTGAAAGCCTGCTCAGGCTGACGCCCAACGAACAGACTCAGGCCAACAAGGCACTGATGCAGTTTCAGCAGAACCCCCAGCACAGCAGTCTGCATTATGAAAAGCTGACGGCATTCCGGGACAGCAAGCTGCGTTCTATCCGGGTCAACCAGGACGTGCGCATTATCCTCGCCGCTGCAGAAAAGGAAAATCTGTATCTGGTGCTGTACGTGGACCACCACGAGCCTGCCTATGACTGGGCATCCCGGCGCAAGGTGGCCATCAACCCCAATACGGGAACGCTGCAGGTGTTTACGGTGCAGGAGCAGACAGAACAGCCGGCGCATACGCCCGTACCGCAGCAGGACCCGGGCCCCTTCGACAACATCCGTGACCGCCAGCTGCTGCAGCTGGGTGTACCGGAAGATGCCCTGACTCTGGTACGCGACATGAAATCCGAAGCGGACCTTGAGGCCGCCCGCAAGGCGGAGCTGATCCCGCCGGACGCCTATGACGGCCTGTTCATGCTGATGGCCGGTGCCTCCTTTGAGGAAGCCTACAATGAGGCGGTGCCCATGGCGCCGGAGTCGGTGGATACCGAGGACTACACTGCAGCTCTGGCGCGTCCGGAAACCCGGGCCACCTTTACGGTGGCTGAAAATGAGGAGGAGCTGCAGGATGTACTCAGCCAGTCCATAGAAAAGTGGCGGGTTTTTCTGCACCCGAACCAGAGGCGTCTGGCCGAAGGCCACAAGAACGGACCGGTCCGTGTGCTGGGCGGGGCAGGTACCGGCAAAACTGTGGTAGCCATGCACCGGGCCCGCTGGCTGGCCCGTCATGTGGCCCGGGAGGATGCAAGGATTCTGTTTACCACCTTTACCCGGAATCTGGCGGTGGATATCCGTCAGAACCTCGGCAAGATCTGCTCGCCGGAAGAGCTGGCGAGGATTGAAGTGACGAATCTGGATGCCTGGGTCATGAAGTTTCTCAAACGCCAGGGATATGACTACGAGCTGCTGACAGACGCGCGCCAGGAACGGGATCTGTGGGAGCAGGCATATTCGGAAAAACCTGCGGATATCGATCTGGGCCTGGCTTTCTTCCAGGAGGAGTGGGCCCGGGTGATTCAGCCGCAGTCTGTCACCACTCTGGATGAGTACAAGAAGGCATCCCGGATTGGCCGTGGTACCCGCCTTAACCGGCAGCAGCGGGTGGCAATCTGGCCGGTATTCGAGCGCTACCGCCACCTGCTGGGCAGCAATCACCTCAAGGAAACAGATGATCTTTACCGGGATGCCCGGGAGCTGATTGAAGCGAATCCGGATCTGCGTCCGGACCTCTGTGCGGTGGTGGTGGACGAAGCCCAGGATATGGGCACCCAGGCCTTCAGACTGATCCGTGCTCTGGTGCCGTCCGGGCCGGATGATCTGTTTATTGTGGGCGACGGGCACCAGCGTATCTACGGCAGAAACAAGGTGGTACTGGGCCAGTGCGGCATTGATATCCGGGGCCGTTCCGCCCGTCTGAAAGTGAACTACCGGACCACTGATGAAACCCGCAGGCTTGCCGTCAGCATACTTGAAGGGGTGGAGGTGGATGACCTGGACGGCGGCCGCGACAGCCACAGTTTTTACCATTCTCTGCTGCACGGGCCGGACCCGGAAATCCGTTGTTTTGAGACACAGGATGAACAGGCAGAGGCGATTCTGTCGGCTCTTCGCGGGCATGAGCTGAAGCCGGAGGCCTGTTGCGTGATTGCCCGCACGCACCGGGAACTGGAGGCGATCCGGGCACTGCTGGAAGCGCGCCGGCAACCCTGTTACATGCTGGACAGCCGTGGCGCGGCCACGCCGGATGGTGCACTCAACCTGGCCACCATGCACCGCGCCAAGGGGCTGGAATTCGACGCAGTGTTTGTCGCCTCGGCCAACCGCGGGCTGGTGCCGCTGGATTTTGTGGTGAACTCGGCCGCTGATGCCGTCACCCGGCGCCAGCGCGAGAATGAGGAGCGGGCACTGGTTTATGTCAGCCTTACCCGCGCCCGCAAGCTGGCTTTTGTGTTCGGATATGGTGAAATGAGCGAGTGGTTCCGCGCACGGGTGGAGCCACAGGGGTGATACCAACCTGTTGCCGGATGTGATGAGGGCGGAAAATGAGTGAAGCTGTTCATGTCAGTGATGAAGCATTGAATCAGGCGGCGGATCATCTGGGGGATCTGCTGCAGGCCCGGGGCTGGATTATGGCGACGGCGGAAAGCTGTACCGGCGGCTGGGTGGCGAAGGTGCTGACGGACCGGCCGGGGTCCTCCGCCTATGTAACCGCCGGGCTGGTGACTTACAGCAATGCGGCCAAGCAGGCGGTGCTGGGGGTGGATGCCGGTACCCTGGCGCAGCATGGCGCGGTCAGCGAGCCGGTGGTGCGGCAGATGGTGGCCGGCGCGGTGGCACTGACCGGGGCGGATGTGGCTGTGGCCATCAGCGGTATTGCCGGGCCCGGTGGCGGCAGTGAGGACAAGCCGGTAGGTACGGTGTGGTTTGCCTGGGGAGCCGGGCAGGAGCAGACAGAAGTGGCCCTGCGCCATTTTGCCGGCGACCGCGATCAGGTGCGGCGGCAGTCGGTACTGTTTGCGCTGCAGTCGCTGGCGGGCTATGTGCAGCAGCTGAAAACGCGGGCCTGACGGCAGGCTCTGAAACGGGACTTGGTCTGGCGCTCAGGCTGTGCTTTAATACTGTTCAAATATACAGGTTCGGTCCGTTTGCCGGCCTGTTCATTCAGAATTCCGCTGCCGGCCGGCTACGGCCGGTGGCCCCGATGAGCAAGAGGCTTTTCTGATGGAAGACAACCGCAAGAAAGCACTGAGTGCAGCACTGAGTCAGATTGAGCGCCAGTTCGGCAAGGGCGCGGTCATGAAGATGGGGGATCAGCCCCGGGAGGCCATCCCGGCCGTATCCACCGGCTCACTGGGCCTGGACGTCGCGCTCGGGATCGGCGGCCTGCCGTACGGTCGGATTGTGGAGATTTATGGTCCGGAGAGCTCCGGTAAGACCACGCTGACCCTGCAGGTGATCGCCGAGGCCCAGAAGCAGGGCAAGACTTGCGCCTTCGTGGATGCCGAGCACGCGCTGGACCCGATCTACGCCGAGAAGCTGGGCGTGAACGTGGACGAGCTGCTGGTGTCCCAGCCGGATACTGGCGAGCAGGCTCTGGAAATCGCTGACATGCTGGTGCGCTCCAACGCGGTGGATGTGATCATCGTGGATTCGGTGGCGGCCCTGACTCCGAAGGCGGAAATCGAGGGCGAGATGGGCGACAGCCATGTGGGCCTGCAGGCCCGCCTGATGTCCCAGGCCCTGCGTAAGCTGACCGCCAGCGTCAAGAATGCCAACTGCCTGATGGTGTTCATCAACCAGATCCGGATGAAGATCGGCGTCATGTTCGGCTCGCCGGAAACCACCACGGGCGGTAACGCCCTGAAGTTCTACGCCTCCGTGCGCCTGGACATCCGCCGCATCGGTTCCGTCAAGGACGGCGACGAGGTCATTGGTAACGAGACCCGGGTGAAGGTGGTCAAGAACAAAGTGTCGCCTCCGTTCAAACAGGCCGAGTTCCAGATCCTGTACGGCAAAGGCATCTACCATATGGCCGAGGTGCTGGACATGGGTGTGAAGGAAGGCTTCGTCGAGAAATCCGGGGCTTGGTACTCCTATAACGGCGATAAGATCGGTCAAGGCAAGGCGAATGCCTGCAAGTTCCTGGAGGAGAACCTGGAGATCGCGCACGAGATCGAAGCCCGGATCCGGGAAAAACTCATGCCCAAGCCCGTGAAGAAGGAGGCCGTACCCGAGGCGGCACCGGCCGAGGCGAATGGCGAGCTGCTCTGATCCGTACCGGGCGGGGAGCACTCCGGGGCGGGCCGCATGAAGCGATTGCTGATCGTGGCCCATGCGCCGTCCCCGAACACCCAGCGCCTGCGGGCGGCGGTGGCGTCCGGGGCCCGCAGCGGCGAGGTCGAAGGGGTGGAGGTGGTGGTCAAGGCACCGCTGGACGCCGGCCCCGATGATGTACTCGCCTGTGACGCTCTTGTGCTCGGGACGCCGGAAAACCTGGGGTATATGAGCGGCGCCCTGAAGGACTTTTTCGACCGCAGCTATTACCCCTGCCTGGATCGGACCCAGGGGCTGCCCTTCGCGTTCTACATCCGCGCCGGCCATGACGGCACCGGCACTCGGCGCGCTATTGAGTCCATCACCACCGGTCTGCGCTGGCGACAGGTTCAGCCGCCCCTGATCTGCCGGGGCGAGTATCGTGATGAGTTCGAGGAACAGTGCCGGGAGCTGGGATTGTACGTGGCGGCCAGCCTGGAGGCAGGGCTGATCTGAGCGGCGTCTAGCCGGCGCAGCCCGTGTTATAGAGCCCTTCCAGCCGAGACAGGGCGTTGTCCGCAGCCCGTGAGTAGCCTTTCTTGTCCCGGCAATAGCTGAACTGTACGCTGACCCGATAGCCAGCCTGGAACGGCTGGCATTCGATCACCCGTGCGCCCACCCGGGACTCGCGAATGTACTTACCTTCAAAATCCATCAGCAGCCGCGCCCCCGGGGCATATGGCCGTGGGCTCAGAACCGCCATGCCGTAGCGGTTCAGGTCCAGGCAGGTGACCGGTATTCCGGATGTGCTCCGGCCGAACAGACCGTGCTCGCGCAACCGGACCCCCAGGCAGGAGGCTCGGTAACGGTCCTTGATCCGGCGATCGGTGAGCGCGTGCGTCATGTGGACATCTCCCTGGCTGTTCTTGTTGTTTTGCCGTGTCTGTCGCATGGGCGCGACAGGGCAGCGTTCAGACTCTACAATGGGCGCCGATGTTTTATCTTTAAGTTGTTGTCCGCCCGGGTGATTGCTCACCGGGCCACGGGATTGCTACAGGAACTGACCTTGAAGCCACTGCCTTTGCACAAGCTGTATAAAGCCTGCGTTCTCAAAGATCTGCCATTTAAGACCACCCGGCAGCTGGAGCCCCTTGAAGAAATTGTAGGCCAGAATCGGGCCCAGGAGGCGGTTCGTTTTGCCCTGGCCATGCCCCATGGTGGTTACAACGTTTACGCCGTGGGTCGCAACGGCCTGGGCAAGCGGACGATGATGCTGCGGTATCTGGAGCATCATGTGGACACCGAGCAGCAGGCCCATGACTGGTGCTACGTCGCCAACTTCGAGGATCCGAGGGAACCCAGGCTGCTGAAGCTGCCCGCCGGCAAGGGCATTCAGCTCAAGCAGGACATGGAAAAGCTGATGGCGCGCCTGGTGAAGGTGATTCCTCAGACCTTTGACAGCGACAGTTTCCTTGAACGCTCGGAACAGCTGAAGGGCGAGTACGCCAAGAAGCAGGAAGAAGAGCTGGAAAAGGTGGCGGCCCAGGCCCGGCGCAAGAAGGTCAGCCTGACCATCTCCACCCCCGGGGGCTACCGTTTGGTGGCCATGAACGGTGACGAACCGCACACCGCCGAGTCGTTCCAGGCCCTGACCGACGAACAGCGCCAGAAGTTCGAGGACGCCATCAACCGTCTGGAAAAGAAACTGCGCCAGGCCCTGCGCCGGATTGCCGACTGGGAGCAGGAATACGCCGAGAAGCAGCAGGCGCTGAATCAGGAGACGTTGGAAAGCATCTCCGGGCACCAGATCGACGATCTGGAGGAAAAGTACCGGGATTTGCCGGACGTGGTGGCGTATCTGGAGGCGGTGCGCGCCGATCTGGTGGAGAACCTGGACATCTTCCTGGATGACAGCGAGGAGCAGGCCGCCATTGCCTATGCCTCCCTGGACAAGAAGATGCCCCGGCGCTACCTCGTCAACCTGCTGGTGCAGCAGAAAACCAACGAAGTGCCGGTGGTGGTCGAGGACAATCCCACTTACCACAACCTGTTTGGCTACGTGGAAAACGTTACCTACAAGGGCACGGTGTTCACCGACTTCTCGCTGATCCGCGCCGGCAGCCTGCACCGGGCCAACGGTGGTTACCTGCTGATGGACGCCATCAAGGTGCTGGAACAACCGTTCGTATGGGATGGGCTGAAGCGGGCACTGCGCTCGCGCATGCTCCAGATCAATTCCCTTGAGCGCGAGCTGACTCTGTCCGGCACCATCTCTATCGAGCCTGAACCGGTGCCGCTGGATGTCAAGATCGTGCTGTTCGGTGACCGCGAGACCTGGTTGTTGCTGCAGGAGTACGACCCGGAGTTCTCCGAGCTGTTCCGGGTGACGGCGGACTTCGAGAACGAAATGTACCGCACCGAGCACAGTCAGCTGCTGTACGCCAAGTTTATCGCCAGCCTGGTCAACGAGAAAAAGCTGCTGCACTGCACCAACAAGGCGGTGGCCCGGATTATTGAACACAGCGCCCGCATGGCGGAGCATCAGGAACGGTTGTCGCTGCACGCCGCGGACATCGCCAACCTGCTGCGGGAGTCCGACTTCTGGGCGCGCCAGGCCAACGCCCGGCTGATCACCGAGGTGCATGTGGAACGGGCGCTGGAGAGCGCGCGATATCGCAGCAGTCGCATCCGGGATCAGTTGTATGATTCGATTCGTGATGGCTCGACGCTGGTGTCCACCACCGGCGTCCGGGTGGGGCAGGTCAACGCCCTGTCCGTATTGTCCACCGGCGGTTTCGAGTTTGGCCTGCCCAACAGGGTGACCGCCACCTGCTATTATGGCGATGGAGGGGTGATGGACATCGAGCGCGATGTGAAGCTCGGCGGCAACATCCACTCCAAGGGCGTGCTGATTCTGACCTCCTGGCTGTCGTCCCATTTTTCCGTCGAGGACCCGATGCACCTGTCGGCCAGTCTGACCTTCGAACAGAACTATGGCGAGGTCGACGGCGACAGTGCCTCGCTGGCGGAACTGTGTGCGCTGGTTTCGGCCCTGTCCGAGGTGCCGGTACGTCAGGACTTGGCGATCACCGGTTCGGTCAACCAGTTCGGAGAGGTGCAGCCGATTGGCGGTGTCAACGAGAAGGTCGAGGGCTTCTTCGCCACCTGCCAGCTCAAGGGCGGCCTGACCGGAACCCAGGGCGTGATCGTTCCGGCCACCAACGTGCAGAACCTGATGCTGGACAGCGAGGTGCTGGCGGCGGTTCGGGAAGGGAAATTCTCCATTTACGCGGTTTCGACCGTGGAAGAAGCTGTGACCCTGCTGCTTGGGCGCCCGGCGGGCGAGGCCAACGACAAAGGCAGGTACCCGAAACAGAGCGTTTTTGGCATTATCCAGCAACGGCTTGAAAAACTTCGGGAACACGATCGGCAGGAGCACGCCAGGAGCGAGCAGAAGGACCCGTCGATTCACTGACCGGCGCAGACAAGAAAACGGACAGGAGAGAAAAGACCCATGACCGATATCCAGCAAACCGTATACGTAGTTGAGGATGATGAGGCGGTACGCGACTCCCTGGAGCTGCTGCTGAAGTCCGATGGCAAGCAGGTCAAGACTTACGAGAGCGCCAACGCGTTCCTCCGGGACTACTCCGACAAGATGGCGGGGTGCATCGTGCTGGATATTCGCATGCCGGGCATGGATGGCATGGAGCTGCAGAAAAAACTGAACGAAAAACACTCCATCTTGCCGATCATCTTCGTGACCGGTCACGGCGATGTGCCCATGGCGGTGGATGCCATGAAGGAAGGGGCGGTGGATTTCATCCAGAAGCCCTACCGGGAAGAGGCTCTGCTGGAGAAAATCGAGGCGGCGTTGAAGCAGGACCTGGAACAGCGCAAGTCCCTGGAGGAAAAACAGGAGATCATTCGCCGGGTCAAGAGCCTGACGCCGAGGGAGCGGGAAATCATGGACCGGATGATCGCAGGCCAGGCCAACAAGGTGATTGCCATCGAGCTGGAGATCAGCCAGCGCACGGTGGAGATCCACCGCTCCCGGGTGATGCACAAAATGGGCACCCACTCTCTGGCACACCTGGTCCGCATGGTACTGTCCGTAAAGGACCTTATCGACTAAGTTCCGGGGCTCCGGCACGATACCCTGACGTTTCTAACCGGTCACGTGTCTATGACTGAAGTAGTTAGCGAGAGTCCGGAGGTCACCGTTCTGCTGGTGGATGACAATCCGCAGAACCTGAAGGTCCTCTACGAAACGCTCAAGGACAAGGGCTACCGCCTGCTGATCGCCAACGAGGGGGAGAAGGCCCTGGACTTGGCGCACCGGCATCAGCCGGAAGTGATTCTCCTGGACATCATGATGCCGGAGATGGACGGCTACGAGGTGTGCCGGCGACTGAAGGCCGACCCGGAAACCGCGGACTGCGCCATCGTCTTCCTGTCCGCCCTCGACGATCTGCAGGCCAAGGTAAAGGGCTTTGATCTGGGCGGGGCGGATTACATCGCCAAGCCCTTCCAGTCCCAAGAAGTCATCGCACGGGTCCGGACCCATGCCCGGGTGATCCGTCTGGAGCGGGAGCTTCAAGCCCGCAACCGCGAGCTCCAGGGGGACCAGACCCGCATTCTCAATTCCATCAGCGAAGGCATCTACGGGCTCGACGAACAGGGCGTGATCGAGTTTGCCAATCCGGCGGCGGCGATGATCGTCGGCGCGCCGGTGGAGGAACTGGTGGGCCGGAATTTCTTCGAACTGCACTTCGCCACCGGCGCCGAGAACCCGGACAGCCTGCCGGTGCAGGCCACCTGTCGCCAGGGCATTCCCGAGAACCAGCGCAACATCCGCCTGCTGCGGGCCGATGGCCAGGGATTCCCCGCGGAGTATCGGTCAACCCCGAAACAGGAAGACGGCGAGCTGCATGGAGCTGTGGTGGTGTTCCGTGACATCACCGCCGAGCTGGCAAAGGAGCAGGCCCTGCAGGAGGCCCAGGCCCTGGTGCAGGAACAGCGTGACCAGCTGGCTCACACCTCGCGCCTGACCACCATGGGAGAGATGGCCGCGGGCTTCGCCCACGAGGTGAACCAGCCACTGACAGCCATCACCAACTATGCCCGTGTGGCCAAGCGCATGATGGCGCGGGACGAGCCGGATCTGGACCTGCTGCGCCAGACCCTCGACAAGATGGAGGCGCAGTCCCACCGGGCCAGCGAAATCATTCGCCGCATTCGCCGGTTCATGAAAAAACCGGCGGCCGGCAAGGAAATCCTGGCAGTGCCGGTCCTGCTGGAAGACACCCGGCAGTTCGCCGAGGTGGACATGCGCAACAACGACGGGGGCATCGAAGTGGTCATCGAGGACGGGCTTCCCGATGTCCTGGCGGACCCGATTCAGGTCCAGCAGGTGGCCCTGAACCTGATCCGGAACGCACTGGAAGCGACCCGCTCCGCGGGCTCCTCGGTGCCGGTCCGGGTCAGCGCCGGGCGTGCCGGGGAAGGGTTTGTGAAGATCGAGGTGCGGGACCACGGTGTCGGGCTCCCCGAGGACGCCGAGGAAAAGCTGTTCCATCCCTTCTACACCACCAAGGACGAAGGCATGGGGATTGGCCTGGCCACCTGCCGCTCCCTGATCCAGGCCCAGGGGGGGGAGATCGGTTTCGAGCGCCCCGAGGATGGCGGCGCCTGTTTCTACTTCACGCTGCCGGTGGCTGGCCGCGAAGTCGAGTCTCCGGCGTCACCGGAAGCCTAGAGCCAGTCGATGCGCCCGCTCAGGTGGGGCGCATCGCCTTGCCGGTTCAACAGCTGAAACGCCCACCCGGACGTGTCCGTTTTCCAGTTCAGTTGCGCCGTTCCCGGCAGCAGCAGTGGTTTCTTGAACTGGCACGCCACCGCGAAAGGGCCGCCTCGCCACTCCGGCTGCTGCTGCAACAGCGCCAGGCAATGCGCCTGACTCCACATACCATGGGCAATGGCCCGGGGAAATCCGAACAGCCGGGCCGTGACCGGATGCAGGTGGATGGGGTTTCGATCCCCGGACACGGCACCGTAGCGGCGTCCCAGGGCCGCGTCCGCCCGTACTTCCAGGCTGTTGGGATAGCGGGGTAAGTCACCCGGTTGAGTCTGCCCCCGAGATTCCGTGGCCTCGGGTTTGGCCTGCCGGTACAGGTTGGTGCTCGTTTCTTGCCAGACGGTCCGGCCGGCGACCATCACGTCGGTGACCAGATCAAACTCGATGCCCCGGTGGCTGCGAACCCAGTTGTCGAGGTATACCCGGATATCCAGGGCCTCCCCCTCGGCAATGGCCCGGTGCTGAACGATGCGGTTGCGCAGATGCACCAGCCCCAGTAGCGGAAGCGGGAAAGTGGTATCGGTGAGCAGCCGCAGGTGTAGGGGAAACGCGAGGATGTGGGGCCAGGTCGCTGGCAGTTGACTCCCGCCTGGAAAGCCGCACAGGGACCGGTAGTTCGCCAGTGCCGGCGTGACGGAGGCCGTGCCCAGCAAACGGGCCTCCAGGGCCGGCAGGGTCAGGGTGTCGGGATCGACCTTGGGGCGGCGCCGGAACGCGCGGGCAAACAACGGCAGCAAGGGTGGCGGAGCGTGACGAAAAATCAATGAAGCGGGCATGGTGCTGGTGTCCTTGTGGCCTGATATGCTCTACTGTTTAATATGAGACGATAGTCTAAGAGTTTGGCGGAACGGGCCAGCTCGGGCATTGACTTGGCGTGCCTTGCCGTTTGTCCGGCGGGTCAAAGATCGTACCAATAAAAATTAAAAGCGGGATCATATGCAGGAATTACGTGACGCGGGCGTGATGTTGCGCCTGATCTACGAGGCCATGAAGAAAAAGGGAATTGACACCGACGCCATCTTCAACCGCCTCGGAGTGGACGAGAGCTACGTTTTCGCGGACCAGTTGCGCACGCCTCACAGTGCCCAGCTGTATTTCTGGCAGGTGGTGGAAGACGTGTCGGGAGATCCGGACATCGGGCTGCACCTCGGCCAGCTGTTGCCCGCCTACAAGGGCCAGGTGCTCGAATACCTGTTCCTGAGCAGCCCCACCTTCGGTGAGGGGCTGCGCCGGGCCCAGAACTACCAGCGGCTGCTCAGCGATGCTGCCAACACCGACTTCTTCATCGATGGCGACGAGGCCTGCATGGTACTCGACACCGCCTCGGACGAGGTCCGCCGTCTCAAGCACTTCAACGAATGCTTTGTGCAGGGCCTGATCACCTTCTTCCGCTCCATTACCGACGGCACCTTCCATGCCTCCCGCATCGAGTTTGAGCATACCCGGGAGGAGGGGCAGGCGCATGTCCGTGACATTCTCGGCTGCGAGGTGGTGTTCGGTGCCGACGAGAACCGACTGTATTTCCCCGCCCACCTGTTGGATCACCCCTCGCCCCACGCCGAACCCGAACTGCTGGCGCTGCATGAACGGTTTGCCAGCGAGCAGGTGGCACGCCTGGAGAAGAAGGATATCGTCGGCCAGGTGGAGCGGATCGTCGCGGAGTTGCTGGACAGTGGCGAGGTGACCCTGGATGCCGTGGCCGAGCGGTTGGGCATCAAGCCCCGGACCCTGCGAACCCGCCTGGCCGAAGCGGAAACCAGCTTCAATCAAGTATTGGCGGATTTCCGCTACCGCCTGGCCCGGCAGCTGCTGGCAACCACCGACGAATCCATCGACGAAATCGTCTACCTGACCGGTTTTTCGGAGCCCAGCACCTTTTACCGGGCGTTCAAACGCTGGTCCGGCATGACGCCGATCGAGTACCGCAAGACCGCCCAGGGCAAGGACGCCCTGGTGGATGTCATGTGAGATCCTCCGGGAAAATTTTTTCATGAAAAACGTTGACATGGGCGGGGGCCGCTATATAATGCGCCCTCGTTGTCACCGAGCAGTCACACCCCTGACTGCAGCCGTATGTCCGGCATCGGTGAGCCCCATGCGGAGCGGTAGTTCAGCTGGTTAGAATACCGGCCTGTCACGCCGGGGGTCGCGGGTTCGAGTCCCGTCCGCTCCGCCATTTTTCCCTCCTGTTGTTCTGTCTGTTTCCCGATTCGGCCGTTGCCGCTTTCAAACACCTCGTCATATCGTTGTCACGTTTCGTGCGTACTCTGGGAGTCTGTGTCCTTTCGGGTATCCATCATGTCTGAGTACGAAGAAGAGCTTCTGGAAACCACCCTGGACGAGTTCGAGGACGACCCTCGGGTCGACGATGCATTCGAGCTGTAACACGCCCGCGTTTTCTATTCAGCGTTGGGGTGAGTGGCGCAGCGTCCTGCGATGCTCTCCGGGGCTGATGCCGAACCAGCGCCGGTACGCCTTGTGAAAGGCCGGCGGGTTGGCAAAACCCAATAGCCAGGCAATTTCCGACAGGGAGCTGTCGGTTTCCCTCAGGTAGTCCAGGGCCAGTTGCTGACGGGTTTCGTCCAGCAGTTGGCGGAACCCGGTGCCTTCGTCGGCCAGGTGCCGCTGCAGGGTCCAGGGCGACAGTCCCAGGCGCATGGCGACCGCCTCCAGGCTTGGGGTTTCGCCCCGCAATAAGGGGGGGATCAGGTGCCGGACCCGGTCCGCCATCGTCCAACCCCGCTCGATTTTTTCCAGTTCCTGATCACACAGAAGGCACAGGTGCTCGTGCATGGCCGGATGCGCCTGGGAGCCCGGTTGCCGCCAGACCGCTGGCTTGAAGCGGACATGATTGCTGTCGGCACCGAATTCCACCGGGCACAGGAACCAGCGTTCGAACAGTTCATCCTGGCCGGTGGACGGGTATTCGATCGCCACCCGTTCCAGTACGTCGTAGCGGCCGGTCAGGGTCCGGGCCAGCTGGGTCCAGGCCGCCAGGACCGAGTCCACCACGAAATAGTTGAATGGGTTGTAGGGGCGGATGGAATGGAAATGCACTTCCCGTTGCTCCGGTCGCAGGTGGGGCTGGCCGCGGCTGTTGTGGCTGGTCAGCCGGGAGTAGCGCACCAGCACCGCCATTGCTTGGGCCACATGGGCGGCGGTTTCGGCGGCCAGGCCCGCAAGGCCCGCGTCCACCGGGCGGGTCAGGGCGCCCATGCGCAGCCCCAGAGCCCGGTTGCCGGTCTCGGAGATGGCGGCATGCCCCAGTCGCATAAAACGGGGGATGCTGATGCGGGCCTGGGGGGAGGCCAGAGCCGCCGAGTCCAGGTTGAAGCGACGGGCCAGTTGCGGGCCGTCGGCGCCTTCCTCCGCTGCGGCCCGCAGCAGCACGGACACATAGAGCATGCTGATGTCGCCGAGGGCGTGGTGGCGGTTTCCGTTGGCTGGCATGTGGTTTTCCTGGCAAGTGTGATCCAGGGATATTATAAAGTTGTTTTTGGATATTGTTCGATGCGCTCCGGCTCGGTAACGTGTCGCCTATAACGAAGACGCCGCCAACCGGCGCCACGAATGAGGAGAGCAAGATGACCGCACCCGGCATGGCCAAATACCCCCACCTGCTGGCCCCCCTCGATCTGGGGTTCACTCAGCTGCGTAACCGGACTCTGATGGGGTCCATGCACACCGGCCTGGAAGAGGCTAAGAATGGTTTCGAGCGCCTGGCCGTGTTCTATGCCGAACGGGCCCGGGGCGGTGTTGGCTTGATCGTGACCGGCGGCATTGGCCCGAACGAAGAGGGCGCGGTGTATCAGCACGCCGCCAAGATGAGCACCGAGGAGGAGTCCGACCGGCACAAGGTGATCACCCAGGCGGTGCATGAGGCCGGAGGCACGATCTGCATGCAGATTCTGCATGCCGGCCGCTATGCCTATTCTCCCAAGCTGGTGGCGCCGTCGCCGATCCAGGCGCCGATCAACCCGTTCAAACCGCGCGAGCTGGACGAGGAAGGAATCCAGAAACAGATCGACGACTACGTCAACTGCGCCGCCTTGGCCCAGCGCGCCGGGTACGACGGGGTCGAGATCATGGGCTCGGAAGGCTACTTTATTAACCAGTTCATCGTCTCCCACACCAACCATCGGACCGACCGCTGGGGTGGCAGCTACGAGAACCGCATCCGTCTGCCCATTGAGATCGTCCGCCGCGTGCGCGAGCGGGTAGGGGAGCGCTTCATCATCATCTATCGCCTGTCCATGCTGGACCTGATCGAGGATGGCAGCACCTGGGACGAGGTGGTGCATCTGGCCAAGGAAATCGAGAAAGCCGGCGCCACCATCATCAACACCGGCATCGGCTGGCACGAGGCCCGAGTCCCCACCATCGCCACCTCGGTGCCGCGCGCGGCCTTCACCAAGGTTACGGCCCGCCTGAAGGGGGAGGTCGGCATTCCGCTGGTCACCACCAACCGGATCAACACCCCGGACGTGGCCGAGAAGGTGCTGGCGGACGGGGATGCGGATATGGTGTCCATGGCCCGCCCATTCCTGGCCGACGGCGAATTCGTGCTCAAGGCCGCGGAGGACCGAGCCGAGGAAATCAACACCTGCATCGGCTGCAACCAAGCCTGTCTGGATCACACCTTTAGTGGCAAGCTCACCTCCTGTCTGGTGAATCCCAGGGCCTGCCACGAGACCGAGCTGGCCTATGTCCGGACCGCCACGCCCAAGGCCATCGCCGTGGTGGGGGCGGGGCCCGCCGGCCTGTCCTTCGCCACCGTCGCTGCCCAGCGGGGGCACCGCGTGACCCTGTTCGAGGCGTCCGGTGAAATCGGTGGCCAGTTCAACGTGGCCAAACGGATTCCGGGTAAGGAAGAGTTTTATGAAACCCTGCGCTACTTCCGGGTCATGCTGGAAAAGACCGGCGTGGACCTGCGTCTGAATACCCGGGTCAGCGCCGAGGATCTGAAGGCCGGCGGCTTTGACGAAGTGGTGCTGGCCACCGGTGTGACGCCGCGAGTGCCGGACATCGAGGGTATCGATCACCCGAAAGTGATCGGCTATCTCGACGCCCTCTTGGAACGCAAGCCGGTGGGTCGACGGGTGGCGGTGATCGGCGCCGGCGGAATCGGTTTCGACGTGTCGGAGTTCCTGGTGCACCAGGGCCAGTCGCCGTCGCTGGACATACAGGCGTTTATGAAGGAATGGGGTGTGGACCTGAGCGTTCGGCACCGGGGCGGTATCCAGGGTGTTCAGCCGGAAGTGCCGGCGCCGGCCCGCGAGATTTACCTGCTCCAGCGCAAGCCGTCGAAGGTGGGCAAGAACCTAGGCAAGACCACCGGCTGGATTCACCGTACTTCACTGAAAAACCGCAACGTGACCATGATCCCGGGGGTCACCTACCGCCGTATCGACGATGAGGGACTGCATATCACCATCACGCCCAAGGGCGCGGAACATGGCGAGGACAAGGTGCTGCCGGTGGATACGGTGGTCATCTGTGCCGGCCAGGAGCCGTTGCGTGAGTTGCAGGCCGGCCTGGAAGCCGCCGGTCTGCCGGTGCACCTGATCGGCGGGGCTGATGTGGCGGCCGAGCTGGACGCCAAGCGGGCCATCAACCAGGGCGCGCGCCTCGCCGCCGAGCTCTGACGGCCTTCGGTTCACAAAAGGTTGCAGTTTTTCGCTGCGTTTCAGGATCAGTCTGGCTAGACTGTTGAAAAGCCTCCGCTGGGTCGGGGGCTTTTCGTTCATGGCCAGCCCGGTCGCGTGCGTGTGATGGCATGGAACCGTCCCTGCAGGCGGCGCGTGTGGCTGTCGTAGACGGTTTCCTGGAGAGCGAGAATGGTTCCTGCCGACCCCGCCACCGACGGCTACGCGGCGGTTTTTTTCATGGAGGACGGGCGCGTGGCGCGTCAGATGCGCGCCTCGGAGTTCGATGCCTTTCTGGATGGCTACGTGGGCCTGTCCGATTTGGCCGAGACCGATGTTCGGGCGGTGTGGGTAGAGCTGGGCAGCGATCTGTTGGTGCGCGCCTTGGTATTTTTCCGCATCTGGTTCGACGAGGAAGGGCGGGCCGATACCCACTGGAACATTCCGGTGGAGGACTTGGCCCGACGCGGTGCCAAGGGGCCGGACCTGGGGGCCGGTGCCATTCGCTTGGTATGCCGCAGCTTGTGCCCGGATCCGGCTTACGCCGACGAACTCTGGGACCCGGACATGACCCCGGGCAACAACCATTTCCAGGCCATCCGCAAGGCCGTTGAAAGCAATACCCTGAAATTCCGCAAGATCGAGGCCGTGGACGAGGCCCGTATTCCCGTGCTCCACGCGGAGGTGCCCGCCGGCGTCCGTCCGGGCGGTGACCCGGACCGTGCTCGGCTGGCCCAGCTGATCCGTGAGCAACGCCTTCGGATCAAAACGCTTCAGAGTGTGCACCGGGACTCCCTGGCCGAACTCCAGCGCCAGCACCGACTGGAGCTGCAGGGGCTGCGCAACGAACTGGCGGAACTGGAGCAGAAATACGAGCGCCAGAGGGTGAGCAACGAGCAGCTCAAGCAGCGCCTGTCCGAGCGCAACGCCCAGTACCTGTCGATGCAGGAGCAGATCGGTACCGCCGCCGAGGCGAGACAGCGGGAAGACGCCAACGCCGGTGCGGAGGTGGTGCTGCTGCGCGAGCAGTTGGAGCGTCGCCAGCGCGAACTGGAAGCCCGGGATGAGAAGATCGTGGCGCTGGAGCAGGACATCCGCGAGTTGAAAGAACGGCAGCCCCCGGAAAACTCCCTGATGGAACAGCTGCGACAGCAGTCGGTGTTCCTGGTGGCCTATCACCCTGGGGTCGGCCACATTACCCTGCCATACGACGACATCGAGACCTATTTCCGCAATCCGGCCGCCTATGCCGCCGAGCGTTGCGGCCTGAACGAGCCCGCCTATCTGGACTGGCTGGACCATTACGAGAATCCCGTGTGCCGCCATCAGGAAGAGGACGGCCGCTGCTGTGGCGAGCCGATCCTGCGGGTCAGCCAGCCGGCGGAGTTCCGCCGGGGCATCGATGACCGCTGCGAGCGGCACCGCGACTGAGCCGACGCATCTTTTTTCAGAAACGGACGGAGTTTCGATACACTGTAGCCCAGTGTTAGGCGGGAGAGGCCGGCAGGCCCCGTTGCACCCCGGACAACAGGAAACTTCATGGACCATTTCAGGAATATCGGTGTTATTGGCCGCATGGGCAGCGTCAAGGTGGTGGAGACGCTGCGCCAGCTCAAACAGTACCTTCTGTCACAGAATTATCAGGTCATCCTGGAGGAAGACACCGCGGCCATGATTCCCGGCCACGGCCTACAGGTGGCCAGCAAGAAACTGCTGGGGGAAATCTGCGATCTGGTGATCGTGGTGGGCGGCGACGGCAGCCTGCTGGGTGCGGCCCGGGAACTGGCCAAGTCGAAGATTCCGCTGCTGGGGGTCAACCGGGGGCGGCTCGGGTTCCTGACCGACATTTCGCCGTCCGATCTGGAGGAGCGCCTGGGCAAGGTACTGGAAGGGGAGTACATCGAGGAAACCCGCTTTCTTCTGGACGGTCACGTCGAGCGCAACGGCCAGCCGGTTGGCTTCGGCAGTGCCCTGAACGATGTGGTGCTGCACCCGGGCAAATCCACCCGCATGATCGGGTTTGATCTGTTCATTGACGGTCACTTTGTCTATAGCCAGCGTTCCGACGGCCTGATCGTCTCCACGCCGACCGGTTCCACCGCCTATTCCCTGTCCGCCGGCGGTCCGATCATGCACCCGAAGCTGGATGCCATCGTTCTGGTGCCCATGTTCCCGCACACCCTGAGCAGCCGGCCCATCGTGGTGGACGGCAAGAGTGAGATCAAACTGGTGATTGGCGAAACCAACGAGACCTATCCGCAGGTCAGTTTCGACGGCCAGATGAACATTGCCTGCGCGCCGGGCGACATCATCCGAATCACCAAGAAACCCTTCAAGATCCGTCTGATCCACCCCACGGACCATAACTTCTACGCCACCTGCCGGGACAAGCTGGGGTGGGCGAGCGAAATAGCAGCGAGTTGACCATGGCCGGCAAGACCACCACCGCGAATCGCGGATTTGACATCATCGGCGACATTCATGGCTGCGCCCTGACTTTGGAGAAACTCCTGGACCTGCTGGGTTACCGTAAGGTCAACGGTGTCTACCGCCACCCCCGGCGCCAAGCGGTGTTCCTGGGTGACATCATCGACCGCGGCCCCCGCATCCGCGAGGCCCTGCATCTGGTGCGGGACATGGTGGAGCATGGCGCCGCCCGCATCGTCATGGGCAACCACGAATACAACGCCCTGGGTTACTGCACCCGGGCCCGTCCCGGCAGCGGCAAGACCTGGCTGCGTGAACACAACGCCCGGCACGACCGGCTGATCCGGGAAACCCTGGAACAGTTCGACCATTACCCCCGCGAGTGGAACGAATTCCTGGAATGGTTCTACACCATTCCCCTGTTCATCGAGGACGAGGATTTTCGAGTGGTGCATGCGTGCTGGGATGGCGACCTGATTGAGAAGTTCAAGCAGGTGCAGGGGGGAGCCTGCATTGACGAGGATTTCCTGCACGCGTCTGCGGCCCTCGAATCCTTTGCCGGTCAGGTCATGGATACCCTGCTGCGGGGCACGGACCTGCGGTTGCCGGAGGGCGTGACCATCACCGGCCGGGACGGTTACGTGCGCGAGTTTTTCCGCACCAAGTTCTGGGCCGACAACCCGCGAACCTACGCGGACGTGGTGTTTCAGCCCGACCCTCTGCCGCCGGAGGTGGCCAGCCGAGAGCTGACCGAGGCGGAGCGGCGCCAGCTGATCACCTATCCGAAGGACGCCCCGCCGGTGTTCGTGGGGCACTACTGGATGGAAGGCCTGCCGGCCCCGCTGAAGCCGAACGTGGCGTGCCTGGACTTCAGCGCCGTCAAGTACGGCAAACTGGTGGCCTACCGGTTCGATGGTGAGCGGGTCCTGTCACCGGACAAGTTCGTCTGGGTCAAGGTCGAGCGGCCGGAAGAAGTCGAGTATCCCACCAGTGAGGACAGCGTGGCCCGGTGAGCCCGGCCCGGTTGTCGGTCCGCAACGCAACGTATCAAGAGGTGGCCCTTGTATCGGGTAAAACAGTTGGATACCTCGGTTGACCTGTCCGAGTTCAGCCGCTGGCTGCGGGACCGGGGTGTGCCGCACCGGATCACCGAGGAAGGCGGCAGTCAGGTGCTGTGGCTGGAGTCTCCGGAGCTGGCCGAGCCGGTGTTGTCGGCTCTGGACCGGTTCCTGTCGGAGCCGGAACTTCGGGCCCAGCTGACCCGGCAGAACCAGTCGCCGGCGTTCGTGGCTGGGCGCTGGCAGCCTTCGCCCCGGCACGCCCCCCTGGTGGTGGGGATCATCGTGGTGGCGTTCCTGATGGTGTGGCTGACTGGCATGGGCAACGGCCCGCTGACCACCGCGCTGATGCTGGTCGACCCCCGCTACCACGATTGGGGAACCCTGGCGCAGCGGCTGCAAGCCCTGACGGATACCCTCGCCTCGGGGCAGGTTTGGCGCCTGCTGAGCCCGGATTTCCTGCATTTCAGTTGGCCCCACATCATCTTCAATTCGGTGATGATCTGGTTTTTGGGCAGTCAGGTAGAATGGTTCGATGGCCGCCGCCGGCTGCTGCTGCTGTTCGTGGTGGCCAGCCTGCTGTCCAATGGCCTGCAATATCTGGTATCGGGCCCCCTGTTCGGCGGCCTGTCTGGGGTCGTGTATGGCATCCTGGGATACTGCTGGCTCAGCCATCGGCGGTACCCAAGGTTCCAGATCCCTCCGGCGCTGGTCACCTTCGCCGTGGCCTGGATGGTGTTTGGCTATACCCCGTTGCCGGAGTTTCTTGGGCTGGGCCGGATGGCCAACGAGGCTCATCTGGGCGGCTTCCTGGCCGGGCTGCTGTGTGCGCTTCTGCCTCCGGCAGCACGTCGGGCATAAAAAAAGCCCCACCGAAGGGTGGGGCGTAAAAGAGCTATAAGCTCCTGATGAGAGAGACCAAATGATACGACCGCTGTCATTTGGTGAGTTAATGATAATTATTATCGTTTGCGTCTGTCAAACGGTTCTTGCATTTTTTTATGACAATTTGTTCAGGAGAGCGGGATGACTTATGAAGAGCTGATCAAGCACCTGGACCCGACGGTGTACCAGAACCTGCGTCGGGCCATCGAACTGGGCAAATGGCCGGATGGCCGCACGATGACCGCGGAGCAGAAGGCCATCAGCCTGGAAGCGGTGATCTACTACGAAAACCTGCACAACATTCCCGAGCAGGAGCGGGTAGGCTACCTGGATCGTGGCGAAAAGGCGGGGACTGCCTGTGATCCGTCCGTCAAGGCCGCCGGCGGTATGCCCGACATCGACCCGGATCTGTTCGTCGAGGTCAAATCTTGATCGATACCGTCGACGTGACCGGGCGTCTGCGGAAAATGCCGGTGCAGGCGACGGAGCCGGTCGAGTACCACCTTGCCATTGGCGATACCCGGGTGCCTCTCAACGGTCTGCTGGGGCAGCAGGTACGAATCGAGTTTGGTGGCGTCATCCGCTGTATTCATTGCGACCGCACCACCCGGAAAAGCTTCAACCAAGGCTATTGCTATCCCTGTTTCCGTCGGCTGGCGGCCTGCGACAGCTGCATCGTCAGCCCGGAAAAATGTCACTTTCACCTGGGAACCTGCCGGGAGCCGGCGTGGGGCGAGGCCCATTGCATGGTGGAGCATGTCGTCTACCTGGCCAACTCCTCGGGGCTGAAGGTGGGGATCACCCGAGCCTCCCAAGTGCCGACGCGCTGGATTGACCAGGGCGCGATCGAAGCAATTCCCATGCTGCGTGTGGCCAGCCGCTACCTGGCGGGGCTGGTGGAAGTCGCCTGCAAGTCACACGTGGCCGACCGCACCAACTGGCGCGCCATGCTCAAGGGAGCGGTTCCGGAGCTGGATTTGCCGACCGAGCGAACGCGGCTGCTGTCGCTGATCGCCGATGACCTGGACGCACTGCGCCGGAGTCATGGCGAGGACGCCATCCGTCCGGTGTCGGAGGACGGGCGGGCGCTGAGCTATCCCGTGCAGGTCTGGCCAGACAGGATCAAAACCCATAATCTGGACAAAACCCTGGAAGTGGAAGGTGTCCTGGAAGGCATCAAGGGTCAGTACCTGATTCTGGACACCGGCGTGCTCAATGTCCGCAAGTTTACCGGCTATGAAGTCCGTTTCCGCGCCGGGCCCCGTTGAAACGAATGCCCTGGAGAATGCCATGCGAAGCAACCAGCCACAAACCATCTATCTGAGCGATTACAAGGTGCCCGCCTACCTGGTGGACCACGTGGATCTGCGGTTCGAACTGTTCGAACACGGCGCACGGGTACACAGCATCCTGACCGTGCGCCGCAACCCCCAGTCCGACGACGTCGGCGCGCCGCTGGTGCTGGACGGCGACCGTCTGGTGCTGGAGTCGCTGGCCCTGAACGGAACCCCCCTGGACGGGGACCAGTACGAGGACCGGGGCGACCAGCTGGTCGTCGCCGATGTGCCGGAGCAGTTCCAGCTGTCCGTGGTGACCTGGATCGAGCCCCAGAACAACACCCGCCTGGAGGGACTGTACAAATCGTCGGGCATGTTCTGCACCCAGTGTGAAGCCGAAGGCTTCCGCTGCATCACCTTCTTCCCAGATCGTCCGGACGTGATGGCCCGTTTCCGGACCCGTATCGAGGCGGACCGGCGCGCCTATCCGGTGCTGCTGTCCAACGGCAACGACATCGACCGGGGTGACCTGCCGGACGGGCGTCACTTTGTCACCTGGGAAGACCCGTTCCCGAAACCCTGTTACCTGTTTGCCCTGGTGGCCGGGGACCTGGTGGAAAAACGGGACAGCTTCCGTACCCGCTCCGGGCGCGACATTGATCTGCGCATGTACGTTGAGCCCAGGAACGCCGACAAGTGCGCGCATGCCCTGGACTCCCTCAAGCGGGCCATGCGCTGGGATGAGGAAGTTTACGGTCGCGAGTACGATCTGGACATCTTCATGATCGTGGCCGTGGATGACTTCAACATGGGGGCCATGGAGAACAAGGGGCTCAACATCTTCAACTCGTCCTGCGTGCTGGCCAGCCAGGATACCGCCACCGATGCCGCCTACCAGCGCATCGAAGCGATCGTCGCGCACGAGTACTTCCATAACTGGTCCGGCAACCGGGTCACCTGCCGTGACTGGTTCCAGCTGAGCCTGAAGGAAGGCTTTACCGTGTTCCGGGACTCCCAGTTCTCCGCCGACATGGGCTCGGCGACCGTGAAGCGGATTGAGGATGTAACCCTGCTGCGGACCGCCCAGTTCGCCGAAGATGCGGGCCCCATGGCGCACCCGGTGCGGCCGTCGTCCTACATTGAAATATCCAACTTCTACACGCTGACCATCTATGAGAAAGGCGCGGAAGTGGTGCGCATGCTCCACAACCTGCTGGGGCCGGAGCTGTTCCGCAAGGGCAGTGACCTTTACTTCGAGCGCCATGACGGCCAGGCGGTGACCACGGATGACTTTGTCCGGGCGATGGAGGACGCGTCCGGCCGTGACCTGTCCCAGTTCCGGCTGTGGTACGAGCAGGCGGGGACCCCGGTTCTGACCGTCCGTGACGAGTTCGACGCCGATCGCGGGGTGTACCGCCTCACCGTTGAGCAGACCCTTCCGGACACCCCGGGCCAGACCGACAAGAAGCCCCATCACATTCCATTTGCCCTGGGGCTGCTGGATCGCCGGGGCCAGCCTCTGCCTCTGCGCCTGGCCGACGACGACACAGAGGCCCCCACCGAGCGGATGCTGGAGTTGACCGAGCGTGCCCATACGTTCGAGTTTCATGGTCTGGCAGAGTGTCCGGTGCCGTCCCTGCTGCGCAACTTCTCCGCTCCGGTACGCCTGAACTATCCCTGGACCCGGGAACAGCTGCTGTTCCTCATGAGCCACGATCCGGACGGATTCAACCGCTGGGATGCCGGCCAACGGCTCGCGGTGGACGTGATCCAGTCCCTGGTGGGCGCCCCGCGCGACACGCAGGTCGAGCCGCGGCTGGTGACCGCTTACCGACACCTGATCTGCGATGCGTCCCTGGATCAGGCACTGGTGGCCAAGATGCTGCAGCTGCCCTCTGAGGCCTACCTGATCGAGCTGGCGGACGAGGCCGACGTACCGGCCATCCATCAGGCCCGGGAGCGCGTGCTCAAGCACTTGGCCATTTCCCTGCGCGATGAACTGGTGGCCTGCTATCGCCGCAACGCCCAGGACAGCGCCTACGACCTCAGCCCGCTGGCCATCGCCCGGCGCAGCCTGCGCAACACCGCACTGGCCTGGCTGCTGGCCATCAACGACGAGGAAGGTCGGGCGCTGGCGGTGCGCCAGTTCCGGGATGCCGACAATATGACCGACCGGATCGGTGCCCTGCGGGCCCTGGTCAACTCTGACTACGAGGACGACCGCAACCAGGCGCTGGCCAGCTTCTACCAACGCTACCAGGACGACCCCCAGGTAGTGGAGCAGTGGTTCTCGGTCCAGGCGGCCAGCGACCGGGCCGGCCAGCTGCCGCAGATCCGGGCGCTGCTGACACACCCGGCGTTCGACTGGAAGAACCCGAACAAGGTGCGGGCGGTGGTGGGTGCTTTCGCCGGCCAAAACCTGGCCGCCTTCCACCAAGTCGACGGCTCCGGCTACGACTTCCTGGCCGAGCAGGTGTGCCGTCTGGACGACAGCAACCCGCAGATTGCCGCGCGCCTGGTCACGCCGCTGACCCGCTGGCGCAAGTTCGCCCCGGCCTATCGGGAACGGATGCGGGCAGCGCTGGAGCGCATCCGGGACAAGCCGAGTTTGTCCCGCGATGTCTACGAAGTGGTGCACAAGAGCCTGGCGGGCTGAGCCGGCGCTGGCCACGGCGGCTGCCGACGCCGTGGCCGGATACAAAATCGCACTTTCGGTCGATAGACATCAGTGCCCGATCGGCTAATCTGTTGGACAGTCTGTCGTTTTTGAAGACCACAATAATAAGCCCCACAAGAGGCTTCCAGACGGATTAAGGTAACCCATGAGATATAACAAGAACGTGCTGTTTGGTGGCATCTTGGCGTTGTCTGTCGTTGCCACGCCCTGCCTGGCGGCGGTCTCTTCCTCGGAGGCGGCCCATCTCGGCAAAGACCTGACGCCCTTCGGCTCGCCCAGGGCCGGCAATGATGCCGGTACCATCCCTGCCTGGGACGGGGGGCTGACCGAGCCGCCGCCGGGCTATGAAGGCTCCGGCCAACACCACATCGACCCGTTCCCGGACGACCAGGTGCTGTTTACCATCACCGCCGCGAACATGGACCAGTACGCCGATTTCCTGACCGATGGCGTCAAGGCCATGTTCGAGACCTATCCCACCACCTTCCGTGTGCCGGTTTACCAGAGCCGCCGTACCCATGCGGTACCCGACTGGGTGGCTGAGAACACCCGGAAAAACGCCACCAAGGCGGAAATCGTGGGGCAGGGCGAAGGGATCAAGGGCGCCTACGGCGGCTACCCGTTCCCGATTCTTCAGGGTAACGACGAGGAAAAGGCATGGCAGGTGATCTGGAATCACCTGACCCGCTGGCGGGGCATCTACGTCACCCGCCGCTCCAGCGAGGTGGCGGTGCAGCAGAATGGCGACTACTCGTTGGTCACCTCCCAGCAGGAGGCGTTCTTCAACTACTACAACCCCGAGGGCGATGAAAGCACCCTCGACAACGTCATCTTCTACTACCTGTCGTTCACCCTGTCGCCGCCTCGCCTGGCCGGCGGCGCTATCCTGATTCACGAAACCCTGAACCAAATCATCAACCCGCGCAACGGCTGGGGCTACAACGCCGGCCAGCGTCGCGTGCGCCGGGCGCCCAATCTTGGCTACGACTCACCGATCGCCGCCTCGGACAACCTGCGCACGGCCGATGACACCGACATCTTCAACGGGGCCCTGGACCGCTACAACTGGAAGTACCTGGGCAAGCGGGAGATTTACATTCCCTACAACAACTACCGGATTGGGCAGAAGGGCCTGCCGTATTCGGAAATCCTGGGCATCTCCCACCTGAATCCGGACCTGATGCGCTGGGAACTGCATCGGGTGCACGTGGTGGAAGCCACCCTGAAGGAAGGCGCACGCCACATCTACGCCAAACGCCGTTTCTACGTGGACGAGGACAGCTGGAACACCGTGCTGCTCGATCAATACGATGGCCGTGGCGAGCTTTGGCGGGTCACCATGGCGGTGCTCAAGAACTACTACGAGCTGCCGGGCGTCTGGAGCGTTCTGGATGTCTATCACGACCTTCAGGCCCGCCGCTACCACGTGCTCGGTCTGGATACCGAGGAGCCCAACACCCGGGTGTTCTCGGATGACATCCCCAACAAGCGGTATTTCTCGCCGGCGTCTCTGCGCCGCCGGAGCGTCCGCTGAGTTGCCCTGACCGGAGTCCGTCCGCGCCACAGGGAATCGGGTGGCTATTCACATGCCGGCAGTCCGCGTATTGCCGGCATGTTTACCGTTAAGACCCGGTGTTTTGCCGGCCAGAGACACACAGTAAAACAACCAATAGGCACTTCGAATGGTTACAAGCTTGATGCGTAAAACCCTGGGTGTGACCTGCCTGGGGCTTTCCATGGCCTGCGCGGCCCCAGCGGCGATGGTCGTCGGGGATCTGCTCGAGACGCCTGCCCGCCCCACGGAACTGGCGCCCCACCGGTTGCTGAACGACGTCGCCGTCGCCGGCGACCGTATCGTGGCCGTCGGCGAGCGGGGGCACATCATCTATTCCGATGACCAGGGTCAGAGCTGGACCCAGGCCCAGGTGCCAGTGTCGGTTACCCTCACGGGCGTGGACTTCGGGACCGAGCGTGAGGGGTGGGCCGTGGGCCACAGTGGCGCGGTGCTGCACTCGAGCGACGCGGGAGCGACCTGGGAGCTGCAACTGGACGGTATTCAGGCCGCGAGGCTGGCCATCGCCAGCCAGGAAGCGGAAATCGCCGACATGGAGCGGCGCATCGAGGACGCGCCGGACGCGCAGAAGGAAGACCTGGAGTGGGCTCTGGACGACCTCACCTTCGCCCTGGAAAACATGGAGGCGGATCTGGACATCGGGCCGGTCAACCCGTTTCTGGATGTCTGGTTCCGGGACGCCGAGCATGGCTTCGTGGTGGGCGCCTACGGCATGATGTTCCACACCAAGGATGGCGGCCGGACCTGGCAGGACTGGGCACCGCGCCTGGATAACCCCCAGAACTTCCACCTCAACGCCATCACCGAGGTGGCCGGTGGCGCGCTCGTGGTTGTGGGCGAGGCTGGGCAGATCCACGTCTCGGTGGACGGTGGCGAAACCTGGGAGCGCCGGGAAAGCCCTTACCCGGGGTCCCTGTTCGGCGTGCTGGGCACCGGGCGGGTCAACGAGATTCTGGCTTTCGGGCTGCGTGGCACGTTGTTGGAGTCGACCGATCTGGGGCGCTCCTGGACCATCGTCAATACCGGCTCCACCGCCACCCTTAACGATGGCTTCGCCGATGGCGACCGGATTGTCCTCGGTGGCAACGGGGGCGCGGTCCTGACCAGTGGCAACGGAGGCGCCACCTTCCGTGAGTATCTGCGCGAGGATCGCCAGGGTGTGATGGGCGTGGTCCCGGTGGCGAGCACCCGTCTGCTGCTGGTGGGCGAGGGCGGCGTCAAGCACGCCGATGCCCAAGGCAAGAACCTTCAATAACGCCCTGATGTGGCAACAATCGATAGACAGTAGAGGGGCTTTGAATGTCAAACCCGATGCATGACAAGGGCGAACACTACCTGACCACGCCGAAGGCCGAGCCGTTCCTGGAGCGGCTGATCTTCAACAACCGGGCGGTCATTCTGGTTTTGCTGACCCTGCTGACCCTGTTCTTGGGCTACAACGCGGTCAAGATCCAGCCGGATGCCAGCTTCGAGCGAATGATTCCGCTGGAGCATCCGTACATCATCAACATGATGGAGCGTCGGCACGACCTGGAAAACCTGGGCAACTTCGTCCGGATTGCGGTCGAAGTCAAAGAAGGGGACATCTTCACTCAGGAGTACATGGAAACCCTGCGCCAGCTGACTGACGAAGTGTTCTACCTCAACGGTGTCGACCGCTCCGGGCTGAAGTCACTGTGGACGTCCAACGTGCGTTGGGTGGAAGTGACCGAACAGGGCTTCCAGGGTGGCACCGTGATTCCGGATAACTACGATGGCTCCCGGCAAAGCTTGGAACAGCTGCGCCAGAATGTGCTGCGCTCGAACGAGGTGGGGCGTCTGGTGTCCGACAACTTCAAATCCACCATCGTGTACGCGCCCTTGTATGAAAAGGATCCGGAAACCGGGGAGCCGCTGGACTACGCCGAGTTTTCCCGGCAGCTGGAAGAGAAAATCCGGAGCAAGTACGAGGCCCAGAATCCGAACATTGAGATCCATATCGTCGGCTTCGCCAAGAAGGTGGGGGACCTGATCGAGGGCATTGGCGCCATTGCCTGGTTCGCGGGGATCACCATCATTCTGACGACCCTGTTGCTGTACTGGTACTCCCGTTGCATCGCCGGCACCCTGGTGCCGGTGTTCACCTCCATCATCGCGGTGTTCTGGCAGCTGGGCACCCTGAAGTTGCTGGGCTACGGCCTGGACCCGTATTCGGTGCTGGTGCCGTTCCTGGTGTTCGCGATCGGCATCAGTCACGGCGTCCAGATCGTCAACGCCATGGCGGTGGAGGCGGCCAAGGGGTTCGATGCCGTCACGGCGGCGCGGCTGGCGTTCCGGGCGCTGTATATTCCCGGCATGCTGGCGCTGATCTCCGATGCCTTCGGTTTCCTGACGCTGTTCTTCATTGAAATTGATGTCATCCGTGACCTGGCCGTGGCGGCCGGTATCGGTGTCGCGTTCGTGATCATCACCAACCTGGTGCTGCACGTGCTGATCATGTCCTATGTGGGCATTTCCAAGGGCGGTGTCCGGCATGTTCAGAACCACGGCGAAAAACAGGATCGCAAGTGGCGGCTGATGTCCTATTTCTCCCATCCCGGGGTGGCGCCGATCTCTCTGCTGATCGCTGTCATCGGTCTCGGGCTCGGTCTTTACTACAAACAGGGGCTCAAGGTGGGCGACCTGGATCAGGGCGCGCCGGAGCTGCGCGAAGACTCCCGCTACAACCAGGACAACGCCTTCATCATCCAAAACTATTCCACCAGCGCCGATGTTCTAGTGGTGATGGTGGAAACACCGGAGGAGCAGTGCACCCAATATAATGTGCTGCGCGCCATGGATGCCTTGCAATGGGAGCTCCAGAACACCCCGGGCGTCCAGTCCACCGCATCCCTGGCGGACGTTTCCAAGATCGTCACCAAGGCGCTGAACGAGGGCAATTGGAAGTGGTATGCCATTTCCCGGAACCAGACCATCATCAACGCCTCCATTCGTGAGGCTCCGTCTGGCCTGATCAACACCGACTGCAGCCTGACTCCGGTGCTGGTGTTCCTGGAAGATCACAAGGCCGAGACTCTGCGCACGGTGGTCGAGCGCGTTGAGGCGTTTGCGGCCGCCAACAGCAACGAGGAGCACACCTTCCTGCTGGCTGCTGGCAACGCCGGTGTGGAGGCAGCCACCAACGAGGTCATCTCCAAGGCCAAGGACATGATGCTGCTGTTCGTCTACGGCGTGGTGAGCTTGCTGTGCTTCGTCACCTTCCGCTCGGTGCGCGCGGTGCTGTGCATTGTAATCCCGCTGGGCCTGACGTCGGTATTGTGCGAGGCCATCATGGCCGTCTCCGGCATCGGCATCAAGGTGGCAACCCTGCCGGTGATCGCGCTGGGGGTAGGCATCGGCGTGGACTACGGTATCTACATCTACAGCAAGCTGGAGAAGTACCTGCTGGAAGGCAAGACGCTCCAGGAGGCCTATTTCGAAACCCTGAGGTCCACCGGCAAAGCGGTGGTGTTCACCGGCGTGACCCTGGGCATCGGGGTGGTGACCTGGATCTTCTCGCCGATCAAGTTCCAGGCGGACATGGGATTCCTGCTGTTCTTCATGTTCCTCTGGAACATGGTAGGGGCCATCTGGCTGCTGCCGGCCCTGGCCCGGTTCCTGCTCCGGCCGGATCGAATGGTTGCAAAAGCCCGGGCGGCAAAATAAGCTTTCCGGCCCATGCAAAAAAGCCCGCCTTGCGGGCTTTTTTGTTGATCGCTCAATTAGTTAGAGTGCGAACTCTAACTTTATTTATGCCCTGAAGTGGTCTATGTTCTAAAGTGGACGTGAAATCTGCTCGTAGGAAACGCGGGCAGCTACAACCTACAACGACCAGACAAAGGAAGAAATCATATGACACTGAAACTCAAGGTATCCGTCCTTGCCATGGCTGCTGCGGTCAGTCTGGGTACTGCCTCCACCACCGTTTCCGCCCAGGAGCAGCGGTTTGTGACCATCGGCACCGGGGGCGTAACTGGGGTTTACTATCCCGCCGGTGGTGCGATCTGTCGCCTGGTCAACATGGATCGTAAGGAACACGGTATTCGTTGTTCCGTCGAGAGCACCGGTGGTTCCGTCTACAACCTGAATGCCATTCGCCAGGGTGAGCTGGATCTGGCCGTTGCCCAGTCCGACTGGCAGTACCATGCCTACAACGGCACCAGCCAGTTCGAGGAAAAAGGCCCGGACAAGAAACTCCGCGCCGTGTTCTCCCTGCACCCGGAACCGTTCACCGTGGTGGCCAGCAAAGCGTCCGGCGTGAAGAAGTTCGAGGATCTGGAAGGCAAGCGCGTGTCCGTGGGTAACCCCGGTTCCGGCCAGCGGGCTACCGCCGAGGTGCTGATGGATGCCATGGGCTGGACCATGGACAAGTTCTCCTTGGCCGCCGAGCTGAAGGCAGCGGAGCAGTCCCAGGCCCTGTGTGACGGCAACATCGACGCCTTCTTCTACACCGTGGGTCACCCCTCCGGTGCCATCAAGGAAGCGACCACCTCCTGTGACAGCGTGCTGGTGACCGTTGACAATGCCGCCACCAAGAAACTGATCGAGGAGAACCCGTACTACCGGAAGGCGGTGATCCCGGGTGGCATGTACCGTGGCACCGATGAAGACGTGACCACCTTCGGTGTGGCTGCAACCTTCGTTTCCTCCACCGACGTGCCCGAGGACGTAGTGTACGAAGTGGTCAAGGCCGTGTTCGAGAATTTCGACAGCTTCAAGCGCCTGCATCCGGCGTTCGCCAACCTGAAGAAAGAAGAGATGGTTAAGGATGCCCTGAGTGCGCCGCTGCATCCGGGCGCCGCCAAGTACTACAAGGAAGTGGGTCTGATCGACTGATCGGCCACTTTGCAGCCAACGGGTCGCGGACCGCTCGGGTCCGCGACCTTTTTCTGACCTTCCCGATTTCCCTCTGACAGGATCCAGCTATGACGAATAGCGACCCGAGAGCCGGGGATGCCATCGATAAGCAGAAAGTTGAGGAATTCCTCCAGACCGAGTCTGGCGGGCGGGCCGCGACCGGCCCCGCCGCGGTTGTCCTGTTCCTTGTTCCTCTGTTGTGGTCCCTTTTTCAGCTGTGGATAGCGTCACCGCTGCCTTATCTGTTCGACATCGGCCTGTTCAATTCGACCGAGGCCCGATCGATCCATTTGGCATTCGCCTGTTTTCTGGCTTTTGCCGCGTTTCCCATGATCCGGGGAAAACACCAGAACCATGTGCCGATATACGATTGGGTTCTGGCCCTGGCGGCTGCGTTTGCCGCCTCGTACCTGTACTTTTTCTATGAGCAGCTGGCCTCCCGACCTGGGGCGCCGAATACCCAGGACATGATCGTCGCCCTGGGCGGCCTGATCCTGCTGCTGGAAGCCACGCGCCGGGCGCTCGGTCTGCCGCTGACCATCGTCGCGGGCGTGTTCATCATCTATTCCCTGGCCGGCCCCTACATGCCGGATGTGATTTCCCACAAGGGGGCCAGCCTCAGCAAGCTGGCGTCTCACCAGTGGCTTGGTACCGAAGGGGTGTTCGGTGTCGCGCTGGGAGTTTCCACCAGTTTCGTGTTCCTGTTCGTGTTGTTCGGCGCGTTGCTTGAACGTGCCGGTGCTGGCAACTACTTCATTCAGGTGGCCTACGCGCTGCTGGGGCACCTGCGGGGTGGCCCGGCCAAGGCCGCAGTGGTGTCCAGTGGCTTGAGCGGTGTGATTTCCGGCTCTTCCATCGCCAACGTGGTGACCACCGGTACCTTTACCATCCCGCTGATGAAGCGGGTCGGATTCCCGGCCGCCAAGGCCGGTGCGGTCGAGGTTGCGGCTTCCACCAATGGCCAGCTGACGCCGCCCATCATGGGCGCGGCGGCCTTCCTGATGGTGGAGTATGTGGGCATTTCCTACATTGAGGTGATCAAGCACGCCATCCTGCCGGCGCTGATTTCCTATGTGGCGCTGATCTACATCGTCCACCTGGAAGCCTGCAAGCTCAACATGAAGGGCATCGAACGGCTGGATCGGCCGACCCTGGCCCAGCGCTTGCTGAATTGGGTGGTGATCCTGATCGGTCTCTGCGTGCTGACTTTCGTGATCTATTACGGCATCGGCTGGGTCAAGGGCTGGCTCGGCGCCGCCGCCATCTGGGTCCTGGCGCCGTTGCTGGTGCTGGTGTACATCGGGTTGGTCGGCTATGCCTGCCGCTTCCCGGACTTGGAGGAGGACGACCCCGAGAAGGCCATGGACTCGCTGCCGCCGGCGGGCCCCACCATCAAGGCCGGCCTGTACTATCTGCTGCCGGTGGTAGTACTGGTTTGGTGCCTGACGGTTGAACGTTTCTCGCCGCAGCTGTCCGCGTTCTGGGCGACGGTGTTCATGGTTTTCATCATCATCACCCAGCGCCCCCTGAAAGCATTCTTCCGCAACCAGGGCGAACTGTTCGCCGGCTTCCGCCAGGGCTGGGTCGATCTGGCGCATTCCCTGGTCACCGGTGCCCGTAACATGATCGGTATCGGCGTGGCCACCGCCACGGCGGGCATCGTGGTGGGAACCGTGACCCTCACCGGCATCGGTCTGGTCATGACCCAGTTCGTGGAGTTCATCTCCGGTGGCAATCTGCTGCTGATGTTGATCTTCACGGCGGTGATCAGCCTGATTCTGGGCATGGGGTTGCCGACCACGGCCAACTACATCGTGGTCTCGACGCTGATGGCGCCGGTGATCGTGACCCTGGGGGCTGAAAACGGCCTGCTGGTACCGCTGATCGCGGTACACCTGTTCGTGTTCTATTTCGGCATTCTGGCGGACGACACACCACCGGTGGGGCTGGCGGCCTACGCCGCGGCGGCCATCTCCGGAGGCGACCCGATCCGCACGGGTATCCAGGGTTTTACCTACGATATCCGGACAGCGATCCTGCCGTTCATGTTCATCTTCAATACCCAGCTGCTGCTGATCGGCCTGACCGGCTGGTTCGATCTGCTGGTGACCATCTTCAGCGCAGTCACGGCGATGCTGGTGTTCTCCGCCGCCACCCAGGGATTCTGGTTCACCAAAACCCGCTGGTGGGAGACGGTGCTGTTACTGCTGATCACCTTCACGCTGTTCCGGCCGGGGTTCTGGTGGGACATGGTGTATCCCCCCACCGAGGACCGTCCGGGCTCGGAGTTGTTCCAGCATGTGGATGACATTCCGGCAGGCGAGGCGATCATCATCCGTGCATCCGGCATGGCCCTGGATGGTCGCGATGTCTCCAAGTATCTGCGTCTGCCGCTGCCGGCGGGGGAAACGCCCCAGCAGCGTCTGGCCGAGGCGGGTCTGGAAGTATCGCCCCAGGGAGACCAGCTGGTGGTGGATTTCGTGAACTTCGGCAGCCCTGCCGAAAAGGCGGGCATCAGCTTTGGCTGGACCATCGACAAGGTTCAGATCGAGAAGGACCGGCCGCCCAAGGAGCTGATGTTTATCCCCGCGCTGATCCTGCTCGGTCTGGTGGCCTTTGGCCAGCTCAGGCGCAAGGCGCGCGAGGAGGCCGCGGAGGTTCCCGCCTAGCGCGACCCGCGCCTGCGAGTCCGTATAACCCCGGCATTAACCTGCCGGGGTTTTTTCTGTTAGACTCCGGAGCGTTACGGCCCGCGGTTTGTGTCGCGGTGAGCCTGACGCAAGTGATCTTTGGTATAGATCACCGCTGAGTAACCAGAAGGAGTCTTTTTATGCCCGTCATTACCCTGCCGGATGGCAGTCATCGCAGTTTTTCCGAACCCGTAACCGTCCACGACGTGGCGGCCGACATCGGCGCAGGCCTGGCCAAAGCGGCTCTGGCTGGTAAAGTGAACGGCAAGCTGGTGGACACCAGCCATGTCATTGAGGAAGACGCCGAGCTGGCCATTATCACGGACCGGGACGAGGAAGGTGTCGACATCATCCGGCACTCCACCGCGCACTTGCTGGCTATGGCCGTCAAGGAGCTGTTTCCCAGTGCCCAGGTGACTATTGGCCCGGTCATCGAAAACGGTTTCTATTACGACTTCAAGTACGACCGGCCGTTCACCAACGACGATCTCGCACGCATCGAAAAGCGTATGGAAGAGCTGGCGAAGCAGGACATTCCGGTCAGCCGCTCGGTGATGTCCCGGGAAGAGGCCATCAAGCTCTTCGAGGATATGGGCGAGGAGTACAAGGTTCGCATCATTCAGGACATTCCCGGCGATGAAGACCTGTCGTTCTACCGCCAGGGGGACTTCATCGACCTGTGCCGTGGCCCGCATGTGCCGTCCACCGGCAAGCTGAAGGCGTTCAAACTGACCAAGGTGGCGGGTGCCTACTGGCGGGGTGACACTGGCAACGAACAATTGCAGCGGGTGTACGGAACCGCTTGGGGCAACAAGAAGGACCTCAAGGCGTATCTGAACCGCCTGGCGGAGGCTGAGAAGCGCGATCACCGCAAGATTGGCAAGAAGCTGGATCTGTTCCACATGCAGGAAGAGGCGCCGGGCATGGTGTTCTGGCACCCGGCCGGCTGGACCCTGTACCAACAGATTGAGCAGTACATGCGCGACAAGCTGCGCAAGCACGGTTATCAGGAAATCAAGACGCCGCAGGTGGTGTCCCGTACGCTTTGGGAAAAATCGGGGCACTGGGACAAGTTCAAGGACGACATGTTTACCACCGAGTCCGAGAAACACGACTACGCCATCAAGCCCATGAACTGCCCGTGCCATGTGCAAGTGTTCAACCAGGGGCTGAAGAGCTACAAGGACCTGCCGCTGCGTCTGGCCGAGTTCGGCTCCTGCCACCGGAACGAGGCGTCCGGCGCGTTGCATGGCCTGATGCGGGTGCGAGGCTTCACCCAGGATGACGCGCACATCTTCTGCGAGGAAGATGCCATTCAGGAAGAAGTGTCCGCCTTCATCAAGCTGCTGCACGAGGTGTACGCCGATTTCGGTTTCAGCGAGATCCTGTACAAACTGTCCACCCGTCCGGAGAAGCGGGTTGGCTCCGACGAGGTCTGGGACAAGGCCGAAGCCGCACTGGAAGAAGCCCTCAACCGGGCGGGGGTGGACTGGGAGCTGCTGCCGGGTGAGGGTGCGTTCTATGGTCCCAAGATCGAGTTCTCCCTGAAGGACTGCATCGGCCGGGTCTGGCAGTGCGGTACCATTCAGGTGGATTTCTCCATGCCGGGCCGGCTGGGGGCTCAGTACGTGGCCGACAACTCCGAGCGCAAGACGCCGGTTATGCTGCATCGGGCCGTTCTGGGTTCGTTCGAGCGCTTCATCGGTATCCTGATCGAGGAATACGAAGGGGCGTTCCCGACCTGGCTGGCGCCGACCCAGGTGGCGATCCTGAATATCACGGACAACCAGCGTGATTATTGTCAGGAACTGGCACAAAAATGGGATTCTTTGGGCTATCGCGTGCATGCCGACTTGAGAAACGAGAAGATCGGCTTTAAAATCCGCGAGCATACTTTGAACAAGGTTCCTTATTTGGCGGTGGTTGGCGACAAAGAAGTCGAAAACAAGGCCGTCGCGATCCGGACCCGAAAGGGGGAGGATCTGGGAACCATGTCGGTCGACGAATTCGAGAAGCTGCTGGCTGACGACGTCGAGCGCAAGGGTAGAATCTAAACGGAGATCTGATTATTAAACAGCGAGCGAATCGGAGTGGGCGTACACCGCGTGCGCCCATCAATGAGAATATTGACGCAACTGAAGTCCGCCTGATTGACGCCGAAGGCAATCAGGTGGGTATTGTTCCCATTGAGGAAGCCCTCAGGCTGGCAGAAGAAGCGTCTCTTGACCTGGTTCAGGTTACGGATTCCGATCCGGTCGTCTGTAAGATAATGGACTACGGCAAGAAGATCTTCGAAGAGAAAAAGGCCCGGGCCGCTGCGAAGAAAAAGCAGAAACAGACCCAGGTCAAAGAGCTGAAGTTCCGACCAGGAACGGAGGAAGGGGATTACCAGGTCAAACTACGCAACCTGGTACGTTTCCTTGAGAACGGGGACCGCGGCAAGATCACGATCCGGTTCCGCGGGCGTGAGATGGCACACCAGGAACTTGGTATGAAGCTCATGCAGCGGATCGAGGAAGACGTGGCCGAGCTGGGCCAGGTCGAACAGCGGCCGAAAATGGAAGGCCGCCAGATGACCATGGTGGTGGCGCCCCGCAAGAAGAAGTGAACCTGATCCAATGACGGGTCCCCCGCGCTGGCGGGGGATTTGTCGTTCAGGGACACATGTGTTTTTTAAAATAGAATGCGGAGTTTTAAAAATGCCCAAGATGAAAAGCAAGAGCGGAGCCACCAAGCGGTTTAAGAAAACCGCCAACGGCTTCAAGCACAAGCAGTCCTTCACCAGCCACATCTTGACCAAGAAGAGCCCGAAGCGTAAGCGTCAGCTCCGTGGTACCAAGCTGATCGCCAAGGCCGACGTGGCATCCATCAAGCGTATGATCGCAAGTTAAGATTCACTGGTTAGGAAGGATTGAACTATGGCTCGTGTAAAACGTGGCGTGGTCGCACGTCGTCGTCACAAGAAGATTCTGAAGCAGGCCAAGGGTTACTACGGTGCCCGCAGCCGTGTGTTCCGGGTTGCCAAACAGGCGGTCATCAAGGCTCAGCAGTATGCCTACCGTGACCGTCGCAACCGCAAACGCGCCTTCCGCGCCCTGTGGATTTCCCGGATCAACGCCGGCGCCCGCGCCAACGGTCTGTCCTACAGCCGTCTGATCGCTGGCCTGAAGAAGGCGAATGTTGAAATCGATCGCAAGGTTCTGGCCGACCTGGCCATGAACGAGCAGCAGGCGTTTGCCGCTGTTGTTGAGAAAGCCAAAGCGGCCCTGTGATCGCTTAAGATCTCTCATCGATTGCTGATCGATCCGGCGTCCCATGGCATCATGGTGGCGCCTCCTGATAGGGGAAGGGCACGCTCTTCCCCTATTTTTGTTTTAACCTACCCCATTTCTGGTTTGGAGCAGGGTCAATGGAAAACCTGGAACAACTGGTTCAGGACGGGCTGAGGGCCGTGGCGGCGGCGGACAGCCTGCAAGCACTTGATCAAATTCGTGTGGAGTATCTCGGCAAGAAAGGCGTTATCACCCAGCAGGCCAAGACCCTGGGCAAGCTGTCTCCCGAAGAACGTCCTGCCGCCGGCCAGAAAATCAATGAAGCCAAGGGGCAGGTGGAACGGGCGATCAACGCCCGCCGGGTGGAGCTGGAAACGGCCGCCATCGAGGCGAAACTGGCCAGTGAGACCATCGATGTGACACTGCCCGGGCGGGGCCAGGACCTGGGGGGGCTGCACCCGGTGACCCGGACCCTGCAGCGGATCGAGGAAATCTTTGCCCAGGCGGGATACACCGTGGAGCAGGGGCCGGAAATCGAGGATGACTACCACAACTTCGAGGCCCTCAATATTCCGGGGCACCACCCGGCCCGGGCCATGCATGATACGTTTTACTTCAACCCGGGTACGCTGCTTCGGACCCACACCTCTCCGGTCCAGATCCGAACCATGGAGGCCGGCAAACCCCCGTTCCGCATGATCTGTCCGGGGCGGGTGTACCGCTGTGATTCCGACATGACCCATACCCCGATGTTCCATCAGGTCGAGGGGCTTCTGGTGGATCGGAATGTCAGCTTCGCCGATCTCAAGAGCACCATCGAAGCGTTCCTGCGGGTGTTTTTCGAGCGGGATCTGAAAGTGCGTTTCCGTCCCTCCTATTTCCCGTTCACCGAGCCCTCCGCCGAGGTGGACATCGAGTGGGGGCGTGAGCCGGACGGCAGCATCCGCTGGCTGGAGATCATGGGGTGCGGCATGGTGCACCCGAAAGTGTTCGAGTATTGCGGTATCGATCCCGAGGAGTACCGGGGATTCGCCTTTGGCCTGGGTGCGGAGCGCCTGGCCATGTTGCGCTACGGCGTTAAGGACCTGCGGATGTTCTTCGAGAACGATTTGCGCTTCTTGAGGCAGTTCCGGTAATTCCGGTACCCGGCGCACGACGAAGCAATCCGATCAACCGCGAATACTGCATCAGGACAAGGCAAACATCATGAAATTCAGTGAACAGTGGCTGCGAGAGTGGGTTAACCCGGGCATTGGTTCCCAGGAACTGATGGACCAGATCACCATGGCCGGTCTGGAAGTGGACGGTTTTGAACCGGTGGCTGGCGAATTCACCGGTGTCGTCGTTGGCGAGGTGCTGTCCGCCGAGCCGCATCCGGACGCCGATAAACTGCGGGTGTGTCAGGTCAGTGATGGCACCCGGACCGTGCAAGTGGTCTGTGGCGCGCCGAACGTTCGGGCCGGCCTGAAGGTGCCGTTCGCGGTGGTAGGGGCGGTGCTGCCCGGGGATTTCAAGATTAAGAAGGCCAAGCTGCGCGGGCAACCATCCGAGGGCATGCTCTGCTCCGAATCCGAACTGGGGCTGTCCGACAACCATGACGGTCTTATGGAGCTGCCGGAGGACGCCCCCGTTGGCCGGGACCTGGTGGACTACCTGAAACTCAACGACATCGCCATCGATGTCGACCTGACCCCCAACCGCGCCGATTGCCTTTCCATCAAGGGCCTGGCCCGGGAAGTGGGCGTGCTCAACAGTCTGCCGGTGGCGGCGCCGGAGATTGAACCGGTGGCGGCGGTGCATTCGGAAGTGCCGGATATCCGGGTTGAAGCCCCGAAAGGCTGCCCCCGCTACCTCGGCCGTATCCTGCGTAACGTGAACCTTCAGGCCGAGACCCCCTTGTGGATGAAGGAGCGGCTGCGGCGCTCCGGGATCCGCTCCATCGATGCCGCGGTCGATGTGACCAACTATGTCATGCTGGAACTGGGCCAACCCATGCATGCGTTCGACCGGGACGAGATCCGTGGTGGTATCGTGGTACGTATGGCCGAAGCCGGCGAGACGCTGGTTCTGCTCGATGGCCAGAACGTTGAGCTGACCGCCGACACGCTGATCATCGCCGATCACGAAAAGCCGATCGCCATCGCCGGCATCATGGGCGGCGAGCACTCCGGAGTCAGTGAAAAGACCCGGGACTTGGTGCTGGAGTCGGCCTACTTCGACCCCATCACCCTGGCCGGCAAGGCACGGCACTATGGCCTGCACACCGATGCGTCCCATCGTTTCGAGCGCGGCGTGGATTACCGGCTGGCGCGGGAGGCAATGGAGCGGGCGACCCAGCTGCTGATGGACATCGTCGGCGGGGAGCCTGGAGAGATCGTCGAGGTGGCCAGCGACGACCATCTGCCCGAGGATAGGACCATCGACCTGCGCGAACAGCGGTTGGCGGATGTTCTGGGTATGGCGATCCACCGCACCAAGGTGGAAGAGATCCTGACCCGCTTGGGGCTGCACATCGAGAAACTGCTGAAGGACGGCTGGCGCGTCAGCGTGCCGAGTTACCGGCCCGACCTTGCCATCGAGGAGGACCTGATCGAGGAAGTCGGGCGCATCTACGGGTACAACAATCTGCCCGTCACCGAACCCTTCGGTTCCCTTGGTTTTCGGCCCCGCGAAGAAGGCCGGCGTCCGGTGTCGGCGATCCGCAATTATTTCGTGAACCGGGGGTACCAGGAAGCCATTACCTACAGCTTCGTGGATCCCAAGGTGCAGGCGCTGGTCGATCCCGGTGAGGAGGGCATTGCCCTGGCGAACCCGATTTCCTCGGACCTGTCGGTCATGCGCACCACCTTGTGGACGGGCCTGTTGAAAACCGTGGCCTACAACCAGAACCGGCAGCAGCCCCGCATCCGCCTGTTCGAGACCGGTCTGCGGTTCCGCCAGCGGGGTGAGCGCATCGAACAGCGGCCCATGCTGGCCGGCGTGGTGGTGGGGAGTCAGTATCCGGAAAACTGGGCCAACGGCCGCCGGGGCGCCGACTTCTTCGACGTCAAGGGAGAGCTGGAGGGACTGTTCCGGTTGCTGGGGATCGAGGTGCGGTTCCTGCCCGGCCAACACCCAGCCCTGCACCCGGGACAGACCGCCGAACTGGTCCGCGACGGGGAGTCGGTGGGGTGGCTAGGCACGCTGCACCCACAAGTGCAGAAAAATCTTGAACTTAATGGCACGATCCTGATGTTTGAGCTATTCTTGGATTCAATCGTTTCTGGATATGTGCCTAATTTCAAAGAAATTTCAAAATTCCCGGAAGTTCGTCGGGATTTGGCTATCATTATCGGGAGCGAGGTGGCATTCGCCGATGTCGAGCGTGTGGCCAGAAAGCACGCCGGCGAATACCTCACGGCGTTGCGTGTGTTCGATGTCTATGAAGGCGAAAGCCTGGGCGAAGGTAACCGAAGCCTGGCACTCAGCCTGTTCTGGCAGCATCCCGAGCGCACGTTGAACGAAGACGAAGTGCATTCGCTCTTCAACGGTGTGATTGACGCCTTGAGAGACGAGTTGGGGGCAACACTGAGGAGTTGACAGATGGCGGCTTTGACGAAAGCGGACATGGCGGAGCGCTTGTATGAGGAGTTGGGGCTGAACAAGCGCGAGGCCAAGGAAATGGTGGAAGCTTTCTTCGATGAGATCAGAGGCGCACTCAGCCACAACGAGCAGGTCAAGTTGTCCGGTTTCGGCAACTTTGACCTGCGGGACAAGAAACAACGGCCGGGACGGAACCCGAAGACCGGTGAAGAGATCCCCATCAGTGCCCGGCGTGTGGTTACGTTTCGACCAGGACAAAAACTGAAACAGAAAGTGGAAGCGTATGCTGGAACCCAGTCATAACAACGAGCTCCCGGCGATTCCCGGGAAGCGCTACTTCACCATCGGTGAGGTGGCGGAGCTGTGCAACGTCAAGGCGCATGTGCTCCGGTACTGGGAGCAGGAGTTCCCGCAGCTTTCCCCCGTCAAGCGCCGGGGCAACCGTCGCTACTATCAGCGGGCGGACGTGATCACCATCCGTCAGATCCGCAGCCTGCTCTATGATCAGGGCTACACCATCGGTGGCGCAAAGCAGAAGCTGAGCAGCCAGGAAGTGAAGGAAGACACCTCCCAGTACAAGCAGCTCATCCGGCAAATGATCACCGAGCTGGAAGAGGTGCTGGACGTGCTCAACACGCCCACCCGGTAAATGGCAGGAACAAAGCCGAAGGGGTATGTGCCCGCTTCGGCTTTTTTGATGACTTATTTCTTCTTGCAGGTCTTGATGCCCAACAGGCTGTAGGCCGGGCAATTGCCCACCAGGGCCGTGGCCAGGGGGATAATCCCGATCCACCCCCAAGGGGTCTGCGGGCCCACGAACACCAGGGCAATCAGTACCACGCCGACGATGGCGCGGATCATGCGGTCGGCGGAACCCATGTTGACGGTCATGGCTCTTCTCCTTAGCTGAGCGGGAACGTTGGGGTCACCTTAGCGTGCGCTTCCCGCTGGCGTCGGTGATAAAGTCACAGAGCAAGGCATTTCGTATCGACAAGGCTGTTTTCATGGCTCGTCACAGCATCCTGCAAACCCTGCCTGAGCCCCTTCGGAGCCAGGCCCTCGAGCGTATCCAGTTCATGACCTTCCCGGCTGGCCAGGTGCTGTTTACCGCCGGCGAGCGCTGCCATGGTCTGCCGCTGGTGCTGTCCGGTAGCGTGAAGGTGCAGATGACCGGCGTGTCGGGCCACAGCATCGTGCTGTACCGGATGGGGGCGGACGACATCTGCACCCTGTCCATTGGTTGCCTGATGACTGGGCGGGGCTACCGGGCCGAGGCGGTGGTGGAGGAAGAGGCCGAGGCCGCCATGATCCCCCGAGGCCTGTTCGACCGGCTGCTGGAACAGTCCCCGGAGTTCCGTCTGGGGATCATGGAATCCTACGGTCGTCGCCTGGACGACTTGATGCTGCTGGTGGAGGAGGTGGCTTTCCGCCGCATGGATGAGCGGCTGGCGGAATGGCTGGCCGCCAGGGCCGCCCAGGGAACCATCGCCATCACCCATCAGGAGCTGGCGATTGAGTTGGGTACAGCCCGGGAGGTTGTCAGCCGGCTGTTGAAGGAACTGGAGCGGCGGGGGCAGGTTCGTCTGTCCCGGGGGCGGATTGACGTGACCGGCGAGCTGTCCGGCCTGGACTGAGTTCGCCGTTAACCCTTGCCCATGCTGGCCAGCATGTTCTGGACCGCCTCCAGGTGCTCCGGTTCGTTGTGGCTCATACCCTGGAAGCAGGCGCACAGCTCGAGAAAGTCCTTCAGCGCCATCCGCTGGGCCATTTTCATCAGTCGCTTGGTGAGGCGGGTGGCCTTCGGCGGCTGCGCCGCCATGCGCCGGGCCAGGGTGAGGGTCGAGGTCATCAGGTCGTCATCCGGAACCACGTCCAGCACAAGGCCCAATGCTTTGGCCTCTTCCGCTTCCACCAGCCGCCCGGTCAGGGTCAGTTCGAAGGCCTGTTGGTAGCCGATCAGCCGTTGCATGAACCAGGCTCCGCCGTCGCCGGGGATGATGCCCAGATTCAGGAACGTTTCCCCGAACCGGGCCGATTCGGCCGCCAAGCGGATGTCCGCCATGTTCGCCAAGTCGAAGCCGGCGCCGATGGCCGGGCCGTTGACGGCGGCAATCACCGGCACGTCCACGGTTTCCATTGCCAGGGGCATGCGCTGGATGCCCCGGCGGTAACGCTCGGCGCACTCGGCCGGCGTGCCGGCGAAATCGCCGCCGCGCTCCGCCATGTCCCGGATGTTGCCTCCGGCGCTGAAGGCGGAGCCGGCGCCGGTAATGACCAGAACCGAGACGTCCGGACATCGGTTGACCCACTCCGCCGTGGTCACAATGTCGTCGACCAGGCGGGTACCGGTCAGGGCATTACGCACGTCATGGCGGTTCAGAGTCAATACCGCGACGCGCTCCTCCAGGCTCAGCAGGGCATCCGTCAGCTGGGGCAGGGTGTTCATTCCGTGGTCTCCTTGTGGGTATGGGAACTCCCGATTGTGTGCCTCTGGCGGTGCCATGCCAAGGGGGATGGCCGGTCACATGCAAGCTCTTCGTTAGTGGGCTAAGCTATTTCTCCCCACATGTGAGGCTGTGCCGGTTGTGGCGGCCGGCCTGAACCATCGGAGGGTTGGTTTATGGCGGAAGACAATCTGGACATGTTGCTGCGGCTGGTGGCGGCACTGCTGGCGGGAGCGATTGTCGGGTATGAGCGTTCATACCGGGGCCGGCCCGCGGGCTTTCGTACCCACGCCCTGGTGTGTATCGCCTCCAGCCTGTTGATGCTGGTGACCGTTTACGAATCCCATTGGATGTCCTCGCTTACCGACGACTCAACCGGTACCTCGCGGCTGGCGGAGACCCTCAATGCCCGCCAGGATGTGCACGAATTCCGGATCACCCCGGCCGGCGCCTGAACGAAGTCTCACATCGTCCATTCCTTCATGACAATGTGGGTCTTGACCCGCTGCATGCGGGGAAAGGCCTCGATAGCGGCGCGGATCTCGATCAGGCGTTCCATGCTGGCCGCTTCGAGGTAGATCAGCATGTCGGTTTCCCCGCTGATGCCACAGCAGCGCTTGACCTCCGGGAAGGCGCGGATGCGGTCCACATACATGTCGCACCGGCTGTCGTTGTAGAACAGTTCCAGGTAGGCCCGCACGCCGGGCGGGTCCGGGCTGGCGACGGCGGCATGGTAGCCCTGGATGATGCCCTTGTGCTCAAGTAGGCGAATTCGCTCGCTGACGGCGGTGCGTGACAGATTGACCGCCTGGGCGATGCGGGTTACCGGCAACCGGGCATCGCTTCGCAGCAGTGCGAGGATCTGCTGGTCGAATTTGTCCAATGTGGTGTCTCCTTGCGTTCGTGGCGCGAACGGATGCGGTCTTCCGGCGCCGGCGGAATGCCGGCGATTTCCGACGATCCGACGGCCATTGCCGGCGCTTCGACAGCTCCCTCCGGCGTGCCGACCGCATACTATATCAGCCGGTATTCCAAACCCATACGCCGGCGACCCGTTCCGGGGGCGGCCGGGATTTCCTCCGTCTTTTCCATGGATCACGAGCATGAGTCGTCTGAACCAGGACCTGGGCTTGTGGCAGGGAGTTGGCCTGTTGAGCACCTCGCTGCTTGGCACCGGGATTTTCATCGTTCCGGCCACCGCCGCCGGCATCGCCGGTCCGTCGTCGCTGTGGGCCTGGCCGCTGCTGACGCTGCTGGTGCTGCCGGTCGCCCTTACCTTTGCCCAGCTCGGCCGCCGGTTCCCCCATGCCGGGGGGGCACCCAGCCTGGTCGGGCGTGCGTTCGGCGCCCCCATGGAACAGGCCGTGGCGTTCCTGTTCCTGTCGGTCATTGGCGTTGGGTTGCCGGCGGCCCTGAGGATGACCAGCGGCTTCTGGCATGCCCTCTATCCGCTTTCGGACGTCCAGGAGCTGGCGATCCAGCTGGGTACCCTGGGGTTGATGCTGTGGCTCGGGCAGCGTCCGGCGAGGGCGTCCGGGCGGGTGCAGATGGTGATTGCCCTGATGATTCTGCTGACGGTGGCGGCCATCTGGTGGCGCGGTGGCCTGGTGTCCGGGCCCCGCGGGGTACCGGCCCCTGAGGCCGTGGACTGGGGGCTGATTCCGCCCGCCCTGGCGGTAATGTTCTGGTGTTTTGTCGGTCTTGAGGCGTTCACACACCTGGGCGAGGAGTTTCGCCGGCCGGAGCGGGACTTCCCGTTGGCGCTGCTGCTTGGGGTGCTGCTGGCGGGGCTGGTGTACTGGGCGTGCGCAGTGGCGGTGGTGCACTTTGGCGTGTTTGGCGACGAGCGGGCCAACGGCGCCTCCCTGCCGACGCTGGTGGCGAGCCTGTGGGGCGACGGATGGCTTTGGCTCGCGGCTCTGGTCGGCTACCTGGCGTGTTTCGCGTCCATCAACATCTACCTGCAGGGGTTTGCCCGGTTGATCTGGAGCCTCGCGGATGAGGGCAAGCTGCCGTCGGCTTTGGCGGCGCGCAACGGCCAGGGGGTGCCCGCCACGGCACTGACGTGGGTGGTGGCGGCGTGTGCGCTGGCCACTCTGGTGGCCTGGTGGCAGGCCACGTCGATGGCGTCGCTGATACGCTATGCCAACGGTGTGTTTGTCCTGATCTATCTGCTCAGCATGCTGTCCGGCGTGGTCCTGCTCAGAGGCGGCTGGCGGGGGATGGCGCTGCTGGCCACGCTGTTGTGTGCGCTGGTGCTGTGCATGCTGGGTATGGATACGGTGTACGCTCTGTCGATCCTGGCCATCCTGATGGTCCTGGGCTGGCTGCGGCGCGCGCCGGCACCGGGAGATGTCCCGCCGGCGTGAGCCGGTGGCGTCCGTCTGGGTCATCAAACGGTCACCTGGAATCCCTAGGCTTGGGCCTTCATTCCATATGGAGAGTCGTTGTCCATGTCTGGAGATTCTTCCCTTCTGGTCGAAAAGCTGTGGCGTCTCAAGCGCCGGATCGACAAGGGCGCCTGCCCCGGTGTCGAATTCGTTCACCTCAACACCCTTCTACGGGAGCCGAACTACCGGGCCGACGTGCTGCGGCGCGTCGAGAGCGCCGGGACGCCGGAGCTGAAGGCGCTGGCCCGGGAGATCCGGGAGGTCGACAGTGGCGAGCCGCTGATGGCCCGGGAGGTAACCTCCCGGCTGGCGTCGTCGGCGCCGCAGGCGCCTAAGCGCGGAAGCTGGCTCTGGCGCAACCGGGTCATACTGCTGCCGGTGATGGCGGTGTGTGCGCTGGCGGCCGGCTTCACGGCCTTCGAGAATCGGGCGGTACGGGTGGATGCCGATATCACTGCCGATACCACTTGGTCGTCCGGGTCGCGCTATATCCTGGAGAAAACCATCTACGTGGAAAATGCCAGCCTGACCATCGAGCCCGGCGTGGTGGTCGAGGGTGAGAGTGGCTCGGCGCTGGTGGTCACGGCCGATGCCAAGCTGTTTGTCCGGGGGCGGGCGGACAGCCCGGTGGTGTTCACCAGTGCCAAGCCAGAAGGCGCCCGAGCCCGTGGCGACTGGGGTGGGGTGGTATTGCTGGGCCGGGCGCCGGTCAATGAGCCCAATGCGTCGATCGAGGGGTTGCCCGAGGGGGAAACCCGGGGCGGTTTTGGCGGTTCGGATGTCAACGATTCCTGCGGCGTGATCGAATATGCGCGCATCGAGTTTGCCGGTTTCGAGGTGTACAAGGACAACGAACTCAACGGCCTGACGCTGGGGGGCTGCGGCAAGCACACCATCGTTCGCAATGTGCAGGTGCATCGTGCCCTGGACGACGGCATTGAGATTTTCGGTGGCAATGTGGACCTGAAGAACATCGTGGTTTCCGGCGCCGGCGACGACAGCATTGACTGGGACTGGGGCTGGAACGGCAACGTCCAGTTCGCGGTGGTGCAACAGCATCCGGATGCGGGCGACAACGCGTTCGAGGGGGACAACAACGGCCGGGACCACGAGGCCCAGCCCCGCTCCGAGCCCACCTTCTACAACGTGACGCTGGTGGGGGCCGGCAACAGTCCCAAGAAGCACCGGGGCATCGTGGTGCGCGAGGGCTCGGGCGCCCATTTTCACAACATGATCATCGACAGCTATGCGATCGAGGCGCTGGATGTCCGGGATGAAGCCCTGTCGATGGTGAATCGCGGTTATCTCACCTTCAGCAACAATCTGCTGGCCAACCTGGGGCACCTGGGCCGGGTGGCCCGGGAGCAGGGCGAGGACGATGATGATTTTGGCTTCGACGAGCAGGCATGGATGGAGCGGGCGGCCAACAACAACGTATTTCGGGTCGATACGGCACTGTTTCCGGGGGCCCGGGATGTGGTCCGGCCCACCTTCATGCCCCGTTTGCAGTTGAAACAGATGCACGCGAAGCGCCCCCCCCAGAGCGAGTTCTTTGATGAGTCCGCTCACTTTGTTGGCGCTATAAATCCCGTCAGTTCAGTTACTTGGATGGATGGCTGGACGGCATTTCCCGAGTCCTAGCCCATCCGATTCAGTGGGCACCAGGGGCGGTGCCGCTTTTCTGTCGCCCCTGGTGTCATATCTTTTGTCTAATGGGGGTGGATCGGGCTCCGTTTCTCTGTCAATCTTGTGGCTGGAGGCCAATTCATTCGAGCACCCTCCGTGGGTTGGCGTAGGTCCCTCGCATAGGATGTACCATGTCCCCCCCGCCAATCCCCGACCATGAAGAATTGCGTCTTGCCGCCCTGCATGACCTCTGTATCCTCGATACCCCCCAGGACCCTGCCTTCGACGACCTGACGTGTCTTACCGCCCAGCTTCTGGATGCGCCCATTGCCCTGGTTTCCCTGGTGGACCGTGAGCGTCAGTGGTTCAAGTCGGCGTACGGGCTGCCGGTCCGGGAAACGCCCCGGGACGTGTCGTTCTGCGCGTACGCGGTATACGACCGGGCTCTGCTGGTGGTGGAGGACGCCACCCGCGATGACCGCTTTGCGGACAATGCCCTGGTGACGGGCGAGCCCTTCATCCGTTTTTACGCCGGCGCGCCGCTGTTTTCAGACGACGGTTTTGCCCTGGGAACCCTCTGCGTCATCGACCGGACCCCGCGCGCCCTGGGGCAGCGGGAGCTGAGTGTATTGCAGGGGCTGGCGCGTCAGGCCGAGCTGCTGCTGCGCCTGCACCACCGCAGCCGCAAGTTGTCGTTTCAGGTTGACCAGACCTCCGCCGTCAGCGCGCGCTACCGGGCCATCACCGAGGGCGCGGCGGCGGGGATCGTCCGTATCAATGGCCACGGCTGCATCCTGGAGGTCAACCCGTTTGCCTGCCGGATGCTGGGCTACCGGCAGGACGAACTGCTGGGTCAGAACGTAAAAATGCTGATGCCGTCCCGCTGGGGTGGCGCCCATGATCGCTACGTGCAGGCCTACCAGCGCACGGGTGAGGCCAAGGTGATCGGGAAGGGGCGAGAAGTGGAAGCCTTGCACCGGGACGGCCACAGCATTCCTGTGCATCTGGCGGTCAGCGAGGTGGAGCATGGTGCCGGCGCCGACGACCACGAGAGCCGCCAGTTCATCGGTATTCTGTCGGACCTGCGCGATGTCCATGCCGCCCGGGAACGGGAGCAGAAGGAACGGGCGCTGCTGGAGGTACTGCACCGGGGGTTGACGGACTACCACGCGCTGCTTTCCGGCAACACCCTGTGGGCCTTCCTCAAGGAAGCGCTGTGCCGCCTTACCGGCAGCGACTATGCCCTGATCGGAGAGGTGGTGCGGCAGGACGGTCAGCCCGCCCTCAAGGTTCACGCCATTACCGACCTGTCCTGGAGCGACGAATCCCGCGATCTGATGGAGCGGCTGGTACGGGGCGATATGATGCTGAGCAACCCGGAGGGCCTGCTGGGGCGGGTATTTGCCGGCGGCGAGACGGTGCTCAGCAACGACATGCCGGGGGAACACAGCGGCGGCGGACTGCCGTCCGGCCACCCCGAACTGAAACGGTTCCTGGGGGTGCCGATCACCGACCGTGGTGAGGTCATCGGCATGTACGCCATCGCCAATGCGCCCCGGGCCTACGATGAGGGGCTGGTGGACTGGCTCAAGCCCTTCACCTCGACCTGTGCGCTGCTGATCAACCTGTATCGCCAGCTGAGCAAGCAGCAGCGCTTCACCGAGGAGCTGCGGGAAGCGAAGGAACAGGCGGAGGCCGCAAACCAGGCCAAGACCGAGTTCCTGTCCTCCATGAGCCATGAACTGCGTACGCCGCTGAACGCCATCCTCGGTTTTGCCCAGCTGCTGCGCAACAGCCGGCAGCCCTTGCCGACGCGCCAGCACAACCAGGTGGAACAGATCATTCGCAGCGGCCGGCACCTGCTCAGCCTGATCAACGAGGTACTGGATCTCGCCCGCATCGAGTCGGGCAATCTGCAGTTGTCCATGGAAGCCATCCGGGCCCAGGATGTGGTCCAGGACGCCATTGAGATCGTATTGCCCCTGGCGCAGCAACAGGGCATCACGGTGAACCTGCCGATCCGTGCCCAAGGCGAGGTGCACCTGGTGGGTGACTACACCCGGGTCAAGCAGGTGCTGATCAACCTGCTCAGCAACGCCATCAAGTATAACCGCCCGGGCGGCTCGGTGAGCCTGGAGGGCCAAGTGGTGGCGGATGCCTTCCGGATCTGCGTGCGGGACACCGGCATCGGTATTCCCGCCCATCGGCTGGACGAGCTGTTCCAGCCATTCAACCGGCTGGGGGCGGAATCCGGCAGTGTCGAGGGAACCGGAGTGGGCCTGGCCCTGACCCTCAAGCTGGTGACCCTGATGCAGGGGCGCCTGGGCGTCGACAGCCGGGAAGGCGAGGGCAGTGCGTTCTGGTTCGAGCTGCCGCTGAGCCATCAGGCGGTGTCGGACGAGGCCGGGGCGGAGGCCGAGGCCGAGCGGCCCGAGACCGTGTCGCTCGCCACCCGGCATCGGGTGCTGTACATCGAGGACAACCCGGCCAACCAGCGCCTGATGCAGGAGCTGTTCGAGGAGATCGACCATGCCCAGCTGACCTGTGCCAACTCCGCCGCGCTGGGCATCGAGCTGGCCTGTTCCGAGGTCCCGGATCTGATTCTCATGGACATCGACCTGCCGGATATGAACGGTTTCCAGGCCCAGGAGCTGCTGGCCCGCAATCCGCTGACGGCAGGGGTGCCGGTGCTGGCGATTTCGGCCGCGGCGTCGTCCGGCAACATTCGCCGTGCCCGGGAAGCCGGGTTCGTGGACTATCTGACCAAGCCGTTCGACCATCTGGAGGTGCTGCAGCGGATCAACAACACCCTGCATCTGCAGCGGCTGATGCAGGAACGGGCGGAGCGGGCCCGGTTGCTGGAGACGCTGGTGGCGGAACGTACCCGGGAGCTGGCGTTGCGGGCGCGCCAGGACCCCCTGACCGGGCTGCCAAACCGGCATGCGGTCCTGGACGAAATCCGCGACCGCATCGATCAGGGGCGCAGCGCCGCGGTCCTGTTCGTCGCCCTGGACGGTATCGAGGAGGTGGCCAGGGTGCACGGGTTTGCCACCGCCGATCAGCTGGTCGGTGTGGTGGCCCGCCGGCTGCGGGACCGGGTCCGGGCCTCTGGACAGCTGCTCGGTGTCTGGAACAGCACGGATTGGGTGATGCTCTCCGATTGCGTCGCCGAGGAACAGGCGGTGGCGCCGATCGCCGAGTGTCTGCTGTCGTGTTTCGAGGCGCCATTTGAAGTGGACCAGATGCAGTTGCGCCTGACCGCCCGGGTCGGTGCCAGCGCCACCCTGCCCGGACGGACGGCGGAACAGCTGGTGCGTTTTGCCGCCCTGGCTCTGCCGTCCGGAGCGGGGGCTTGGCAGGGGTATGACGAATCGCTGGAGCACGCCCTGCAGCGTCGCACGGGGCTCCGGGAAGCCTTGTCCGGCGCCGCCGATCGGGGAGAGTTACATCTGGCGTACCAGCCCAAGGTGGCCCTGGCCACCGGGGACATTGTTGGCGCCGAGGCGCTGCTGCGCTGGGAAAGCCCGGCGTACGGCCGGGTTTCCCCGGGGGAGTTCGTGCCCATCGCCGAGGCCAGTGGCGAGATCCTGAGCATCGGCCGCTGGGTGGTCCTTGAAGCGCTCTCGGCCCTGGCTCGCTGGCGCCGGGAGCAAGCGGTTCCCGACGATTTCACCCTGGCGGTCAACGTCGCGCCGGTGCAGCTGATGCAGCCGGATTTCGCCCGCTGGTTGATCGATGTCGTCGGCGCCAGCGGAATTTCCCCCGAACACCTGGAGCTGGAGGTGACCGAAACCGGCCTGATGCAGGACATGGCCCTGGCGATGACCCAGCTGGACACCCTGACCGGTGCCGGTTTCCACATCGCCATCGACGATTTCGGCACGGGCCACTCGTCGCTGGCCTATCTCAAGCAGTTGCCGGTATCCGTGCTGAAGGTGGACCGTGCGTTCATCCGGGAGCTGCACTGCAACCACCAGGACCAGAAACTCACCGGCACGGTCATCGACATGGCCCGTCACTTCGGGTTCGCGACCGTGGCCGAGGGCGTCGAGCAGGCCGAGCAACTGGCCTGTCTGGCCCGGATGGGGTGTGATCTGGTGCAGGGGTTCCTGTTCGCGCCGCCGGAAAGAAACCTGCCGGTCCGAGGACCGGCAGGGCGGGTGCCTGACTCAGAGGCTCTTGGTGCAGAAGTAGAAGTCCTTGCACTCGTAGTCGCCGGAGGCGGCGCGCTCGTTGGCCGCCGCAGCGGTTTTGGCGGGCGGCACGATGACCTTGTCACCGGCTTTCCACCCCTCGGGCGTAGCCACGCCGTGCTCATCGCTGGTCTGCAGCGCTTCCAGCAACCGCAGGAACTCCGGAATGGAGCGGCCGTTGCTCATCGGGTAGTAAACCATGGCCCGCAGAATGCCATTCGGATCAATGATGAACGTGGCGCGAACGGCGGAGGTGTCACCTGCGCCCGGGTGGATCATGCCGTAGGCCTTGGCCACCTCCATTTTCAGATCCTCGATGATCGGGAACGGAATCTCGACGCCCCAGTTTTCCTTGATGTTACGCATCCAGGCGATGTGCGAATGGATGCTGTCAATGGACAGACCCAACAGCTCGCAGTTCCGTTTGGCGAATTCCGGTGCCGCCTTGGCGAAGGCCATGAACTCGGTGGTGCAGACCGGCGTGAAGTCGGCCGGATGGGAAAACAGCACCAGCCATTTGCCCTTGTAGTCACTCAGGGATTTTTCCCCCGCGGTCGTCAGGGCCTTGAAGTCGGGGGCCGGTTCGTTGATACGGGGAAGGCCGGCGATGGGTGCGGTTTGGGTTTCCATGTGGATGTCCTCTTTGCGTGGGTTGTCGGTTGACGTTTCCACAGTAGGCCAGGTCTTAAATAACCTCAAGAGATAAACTTATATCAATATGATATATGATGGCTATGGCATGATTTTCGAGCATAAAAAAACGGGCCCGAAGGCCCGTAAGGGGTTGTGATACCAGGTGTTTTTAATCCCAGGCCGCGCCTTCCAGGGCGTCCAGAGGAATTTTCAGATAGCGTCGGCCATTGTTTTCCGGCTCGGGCAGGCGACCGCCTCGAACGTTAACCTGCAGCGCGTGAAGGATCAGCTTCGGCATGGGGAGCTCGCGGTCACGCCGGTTACGCAGTCGCACGTATGCGTCCTCCTGAATGCCGGCCAGGTGCTTGTTGGCCTGCTTTTGTTCCCGTACCGTGCTTTCCCATTCCGGCTCCCTGCCGCCGGGCATGTAATCATGGCCGGTGAACAGCCGCGTGTCGTCCGGCAGCGACAGGATCTCCTGGATCGAGCGCCACAGCTGGTGCGCGTCGCCGCCGGGGAAGTCGGCCCTGGCGGTACCGAAGTCCGGCTGGAACAGGGTGTCGTGGACGAAGGCCGCGTCACCGACTACGTAGGTGACGGAAGCCAGGGTATGCCCTGGAGAGTACAACACCCGCACCGGTAGGTTACCGATGGCGAACGCGTCACCGGCCCGGAACAGGTGGTCCCACTGGTGTCCGTCCGCCGGAAACTCCGGCCAGTTGTAGATGCCCTTCCAAAGTTCCTGTACCTGAGTCACGTAGGCACCGATGGCGGTCGGTGCGCCGGTCTTGTCCTTGAGGTACTGGGCCGCCGAGAAATGGTCGGCGTGCGGGTGGGTGTCCAGAATCCACTGGACCTCCAGGCCCTGATCCCGGATATACGCCAGCAGCTCGTCGGCATGACGGGTCGCCGTGGCGCCGGACTTTTCGTCATAGTCCAGGACTGGGTCGATGATGGCGCACTTGCGGGTGGCCGGGTCGGTAACGATGTACTGCACGCTGAATGTGCGTGGATCAAAGAACCCGGCCACGTCCGGAGAGTGGGGGCCTCTGGATTCGGAGAGCCTGAATGTTTTCATGAGACGAACCTCCTGCAACGACGGCTTGCTGCCTTTTGGTAATAACTATATGGCTGCAAGTTATGATAGTTCCAATTGATGAAAAAAATTGGGGTGATAGTCGTTGCCGGGGTGATCCCTTGCCTGTGCTGGCGCCTACTCCCGTTCCGGGTGCCGCAGCAGCCGCTCGGCCAAGCGTTCCGGGCATTCCACCGAAGGCACGTGGCCGACGTGCTCCAGAACCTCCGGGCTCGGAGCTCCGGTGATTCGGGCCAGGGAGGCCAGGGACTCCGGCGGTGTCGCAAGGTCGTCGGCGCCGGCCACCAGGCGAATGGGGACATCCGGTCTGCCCAGGGTGTCGCGGAAGTCCGTGCCGGCCAGCATCTCACACAGCTGCGCGTAACTGTGGGCGTCGCCGCGCGCCATCGCTACCGTCCAGCCGGCCAGCAGGGCCGGTTGCTGCTCCCGGGCGGCGGCGCCAAACCACCGTGGCACGATTTCGTGCGCCATGGCGGCCAGCCCCCGGGCTCGGACATTGCCGGCCCGGAGCTGCCAGGCTTCGGGGGTGCCGATGACGGCGCCGGTGTTGGTCAGGGTGACCGAGTCCAGCCGCTCGGGGGCCTGGCAAAGCAGCTGCTGGCCGATGATGCCGCCGATCGAAGTGCCGACGAAATGGAAGCGTTCGGCGCCCGCCACGGCCGCCAGTGTCAGGGCTTCGGCGGCCAGGTCGGCTGCGGTGACGGCCTGCTCCGGCCAGGCGCTGCTGCTGCCGTGGCCCGGCAGGTCCCAGGTGAGAGTCCGGAAGTGGCCCAGCAGGGCAGGGAGCATCTCGTCCCAGACGGTCTGGTTCATACCCAGCGGATGGGCGAGCAGCATCAGTGGCTTCGCCGGGTCCCCCAGCAGGCGATAACAGAGGGTTCGGCCCTGGTGTTCGAGAAACGACATGGGAACTCCCGGATGTTTTGATGTTGTTGGTTCGTATTACGAATTTATGTTTGTAATACGAACATAGTTAGTCAGATTTGACGAGTGCCGTCAAGACCGTGGGTTATGGGTAGCGTCCGGTCAGCCGGTTTTCCACCAGCTCGGCCAGAATGGTGTTGGCCAGTCGCATGGCGGCGTTGGGGCTTTCGCCTTTGCGTCGGGATGCGATGACCGGGGTGCTGATGTTGTCGTCCGCCAGCGGCATGTAGTCGACCCCTTCGCGGCCAAGCCGGCGGACCTGCTCCGGCACCAGGGTGAACCCCATGTCGGAGGCAACCAGGGACAGTGCGGTCTGGAGGTCATTGACCTGCTGGATGACGTTGACCCGCAGCCCCCGCCGGTGGAACAGGCCCTGGGGGATGTCCGCGAAGTTCGGCCCTGGGCCGGAGGGAAAGGCGATCATGGGCCACTCGGACAGGGCCTTCATCGAGGGGGGCTCGTGGGTAAGCTGATGCCCGGCGGGCACGGCGGCGATGATGGGCTCGTCGAACAACAGTTCCTGTTCCACGTCCGGGTCCTCAATGCGAATACGGCCGAAGCCGATGTCGATCTTGCCCACCTTCAGGGCGTCCACCTGTTCCCGCGTTTTCAGTTCGTGCAGCAGGATTTCCAGATTTCTGTTCTGACGCAGGCGGCGCACCATCGAGGGCAGCTGGCCATAGAACACCGAGGGCACCATCGTGTCGCTGTTCACGGCCTTGCCGGGGGCTTTCGTGACGGTGCTGGCAGGGCTGGCCCTGCTGGGCGCCATTGCCAATAACCTGGCCGCCGCCATGGCGGACACGGAGCACCGGGAGGCGGCGCTGGTTGCCTTTATCGTGACCGCGTCGGGGGTGTCGTTCTGTGGCTTGTCCTCGGCCTTCTGGGGCATCGTCGTAGGCTATCTTTTCTATCGGGTCTTGCGACGCGACTGACGGTCGCGGCGCACCGTTCCGGGGAATTCGGGCAATTTTTGCATGAAATCGGTGCAAATGGCCGCCCACGGCCGGATTGGGTTTGCCCGGGTTGTGCAAATTGCACATTATTCAGGGTGGGCCCGGCGAATCGGGGGCCGGTATCGGGTGTATGGCATGAACGTTGCCATTCCTCGGGTGGTTACTCACAAAAGGGAGAGATGGCAATGAGCCCCCAAGTTACCCCGCAGGAACAGGATTACCCCCTCAGTCCGGTACCCATGGACCAACGCAAGAGCCTCTGGTCCATGGGGCTGGTCCTGCTTGGCTTTACCTTCTTCACCGCCACCATGTGGGCCGGCGGCAGCGTCGGTGTCGCCTTCGATTTTTCCACCATGCTGCTGGTTCTGGCCACAGGCAATCTGCTGCTGGGCGTGTACGCGGCGGTCCTGGGCTATATCGCCGCCAAGACCGGTCTGAACACCGCGCTGATGAGTCGCTTCACCTTCGGTGAGCTGGGCAGCAAGCTGTCTGACTTTATCCTGGGCTTTACCCAGATCGGCTGGTATGCCTGGGGCACCGCCACCATGGCGATCTTGCTGGTTAAGCTCACCGGCCTGCCGGAAAGCTGGACCACACCGCTGATGGTGGTGTTTGGCTTTGGTTTCTGCGTGACGGCCTTCATCGGTTACCGTGGCCTGGAGTGGCTGTCGCGGTTTGCGGTGCCGGCGATGATCATCCTGGTGGCGGTCAGCATGACCATCGCTACCGACGATGCCGGCGGCCTCTCGGGTCTGCTCGCGATTACGCCGACTGGGGACCTGTCCGTGGCCGCGGCGATCACGCTGGTGTTTGGGACCTTCGTCAGTGGCGGCACCCAGGCCACCAACTGGACCCGGTTCGCCACTTCCGGCAAGGCCGCGGTGGTGGCCACGCTGCTGGCGTTTTTCCTGGGCAATGGCCTGATGACCCTGATCGGCGCGTTTGGCGCGCTGGTGTATCAGCAGGCGGACATCGTCGACATCATGGTGGCCCAGGGCCTGGCGACACTGGGCATTCTGATGCTGTTCCTGAACCTGTGGACGACCCAGGACAACACCGTTTACAACTTCGCGGTGGCCGGCTGCAACCTGCTGCGCACCCGTCGTCGCCGGCTGGTGACGGTGGGCGGCGCGGCGATCGGCACGGTGCTGGCGGTGATGGGCATGTATGAGTGGCTGATTCCGTTCCTGGTGCTGTTGGGCACTTTCATTCCGCCCATCGGCGGCGTCATCATGGCCAGCTATTTCATCGGCTACCGGCGCCAGTATCCGGCCCTGGACCAAGTGACCCTGCCGGCGTTCAACCTGCCGGGGCTGGCGGCTTATGTGATCGGCTCCCTGGCGGCCTACACCTCGCCCTGGATCGCGCCCATTGTCGGCGTGCTGGTGGCGGCCCTGAGCTATGGCCTGTTGCTGCTGGTCACCGGCGCGGTGCGCGAGCGCCGGGCCCAGGTCCTGGGTAGCCTGTAATCCATGGTTCTGCGATGCCGCGACATTCCGGCACTTCCGGGCCTGGACGCGATCCGGCTGCGGGGCGGGGCATCGGGGGCGGACCGACCGGTTCGCTGGCCCTACGTGGCGGAGAACCGGTCGTTCAGGGACTGGGTCAAGGGGGGCGAGCTGGTGTTCGTGACCGGCATCAGCCGCCACCGCAGTCCCCAGAACTTGGCCGAGTGCCTCTACGAAGGCCGGGAATGCGGCATTTCCGGGCTGGTGGTGCTGACCGGGGATGCCTACATCGGCCTGCTGCCGAGCCGGTTGTGCCAGCTGGCGGACGAACTGTCCCTCCCGCTGTTCGAGCAGCCTTACTCCCTGCCGATGGTGGACGTCACCGAGGCAATCGGCCGGGCCATCGTGTCGGCGGAACGCCAGGACGGCGCCGCCCGGACCCTTGCCGACGCGATTGTCGCGGATCTAGGCCGGGAACGGTTGCGGGTGCTGGTCGAACGGTACCTGGGAGAGGACCCGGCCGGAACGGACGGCGAGTTGCTGGACGCCTGGCTGTGTCACCGGGGCAACCAGAGCCTGATGGCGGAAGCCCTGGGCTGCCATCGCAACACCATCCGAAACCGGCTCCATCGGCTCGCCGGGCCCGCGCCCGGCGGCCGCGATGGGCATGAACACTTCAAGACACGGCTGCTGGCCCATCTGCTGCTGGATGCGGAGGGCCTGGCGAGCCGCTTACAGGAGAACATATGAACGATCGAGTGGATGCCATTGTGAACGCCCGGCTGCAGGGCAAGGAAGGGCTGTATCGGCTGGCCATCGCCGGCGACCGGTTTGCCGAGATCACCCCCCAGCCCGGGACGGTTCCCGGCGACGACCGGACGCTGGACGCCGCCGGCAATCTGGTGGCGCCACCGTTCGTGGAGCCCCATATTCATCTGGATGCCGCGCTGACGGCGGGCGAGCCCCGCTGGAACCAGAGTGGGACCTTGTTCGAGGGCATCGAATGCTGGGCCGAGCGTAAGGCGCTGTTGTCCCGGGACGACGTGCTCGCCCGGGCTGAGCAGACCCTGCGACTGTTCGCGGACCACGGCATTCAGTATGTCCGGACCCATGTCGACGTCACCGATCCGAATCTGACGGCGCTGAAAGCCATGCTGGAGGTACGGGAGCGGACGGCGGATCGGGTGGATCTGCAGATTGTCGCCTTTCCCCAGGAGGGCATCTGGTCCTTCCCCGCCGGTCGGGATCTGATGACCGAAGCGCTGCGCCTGGGCGCGGACGTGGTGGGTGGCATTCCCCATTTTGAATTCACCCGTGATGACGGCGTGGCCTCCGTGCGCTGGCTGGTGGAGCTGGCCCACAGGCACGACCGGCTGGTGGATGTTCACTGCGACGAGATCGACGACCCTGCCTCCCGGTTCCTGGAAGTGCTGGCGGCGGAAGCGTTGCGGCTGGACTACGGTTCCCGGGTCACGGCCAGCCACACCTGCGCCATGGGCTCCTACAACGATGCCTACTGCAGTCGGCTGTTCCGGTTGCTGAAGAAGTCGGGCCTGCGCTTTCTGTCGATGCCCACCGAAAGCCTGCACCTGCAGGGGCGCTTTGACAGCTATCCCAAGCGCCGGGGGCTGACGCGGGTCCCGGAGTTGCTGGAGGCGGGGTTGAGCGTTGCGTTCGGCCAGGACTCGATCCGGGACCCCTGGTATCCCCTGGGCAACGGCAACCTGCTGCGGACCCTGGATGTTGGGCTGCATGCCTGCCACATGCTGGGGATGAGCTGGATCGAACGCTGTCTGGAATTGGTCACCGACAACGGCGCCGCAGCCCTGGACCTGGACCAATATGGCATCGCCCCCGGGCTGCCGGCACGCTGCATGGTGCTGCAGGGCCGCTCGCCCTACGAGGTGCTGCTGGGGCAGTATCCGGTGATGGCCTCGGTGCGCGACGGCCGGGTGCTGGTACGCCGGGCGCCGGTGACGACGGCCTCGGCGTACTGAGGCGGCAGTGGGCTATCGGGAGTGGCTGAGCGCGGCGGCGACGGGCCTTGCTTGTGTGGTGCTGATCGCTCTGGTGGGCCTCCGACGCCAGCGGGTGGCGGCCAGCCGTGATGGTGGACCGATGGCCTAGCCGAAGCGGTCCCAATAGGGCGGGTTGCCAAAGTAGCCGTCCAGAAAATCCACGAAGCCACGCACCTTGCTGGGTAGCAGCCGACGGTGGGCGTAGACGGCATAAAGCGCCATCGGCTCGGGTTCGTATTCCGGCAGGATTACCGCCAGTTGCCCGGCCTGGATCGCGGCGCCGCACAGGAACGTCGGTTGCAGGACAATACCGGCACCGGCGATGGCTGCTGCCACCAGGACATCGCCGTTGTTGCTGACCAGTTCGCCATGGCCCGGGGTGCGCGCCTGGAGCCACCGGAACACCGGCTCGCGGCCGCTCGGATCCATGTAGCTGTAGTGTAGGTAGCGATGCGCCTTCAGGTGTTCCGGCCGCCGGGGCGTGCCGTGGCGCGCCAGATAGGCCGGCGCGGCACACATCACCAGACGCACCGGGGCCACGCGCCTGGCGATCAGCGATGAACTTTTCAGTCGGCCGATGCGCAACGCAACATCAAAGCCCTCCTCGACAATGTCGACCTTGCGGTCGTTCAGTTGCAGGTCGATATCCACCGCCGGGTGTGCCTGCTGGAAGTCCCTCAGCAGAGGCGCCAGATGCCGGATCGCGAACGACACCGGAGCACTGATGCGCAACCGGCCGCGGGCCTGGGCCTGGAGATCGCCGAGCTGGCTTTCCATGTCCTCGATTTCACCGAGCACCGCCTGGGCCCGCTGATGGTAGCGGGCGCCGGCCTCGGTGAGGTGGATCTTGCGGGTGGTCCGGTTGAGCAGGCGGGCCCCCAGGTGCTGCTCAAGCTGGGAAACGTATTTGCTGACCAGCTGGGGCGACAGCTCCAGCCGCTGTGCGGCCCGGGTGAAGCTGCCTTCGTTCACCACGGTGACGAAGGCGCGCATGGCATCGATTCGGTCCATGGGGTGTCCTTGGGCGTGTGCAAATCCAGATTATCAACATAATGTTTTTAATTAAGCAACGGAAGTGATCTTAGTCTTAGGTTTTGATGATAGTAAAGTGGTCTCATCCATCACGGCAAACACACATCGAGGTGACGATCATGACAACTTCCTTTACCCGGGCGCTGTTGGATTCCCGGGGCGGCAGCGCCGCCCTGATTCTGCGGGTGCCGGTCGGCCTGATTCTGGCGGCCCACGGTGCCCAGAAACTGTTTGGCTGGTTTGGCGGCTATGGTCTGGAGGCCACCGGCCAGTGGATGGCCAGCATCGGCCTGCAGCCGGGATTCCTGATGGCGCTGCTGGCGGGGGGCGCCGAGTTCCTCGGCGGTCTGGCTCTGGCACTTGGCCTGTTGACCCGTCCTGCGGCGCTGGTCACGGCCTTCACCCTGTTGGTGGCCATCTTCAGTGTGCACATCGGCAACGGCCTGTTCATGGCCAACAACGGCTATGAATACGCTCTGACACTGCTCGCCGCCACCCTGTCGCTGGCGATTCTGGGCGCGGGGCACTTCTCGGTCGATGGCTGGCTCTCCCGGCGTATAGCCGGCGACAACGGAACCCGGCACGACCTTCGCTCCCTGGCCTGACGGCGAGGCATCACACGAACCGGCGGGCCGGACCGGTCCGCCCAATCTGCGAGAGGAGACGGCACACATGCTGGTCAATGGTGTCTGGAAGGAAAACTGGCAGCCGGTTCAGGCCCAGGACGGGGAAGGGCGTTTCCTGCGCCAGAGCTCGGCGTTCCGGCACTGGGTCACGCCGGATGGCGCCCCGGGGCCGACCGGACGTGGTGGCTTCCGGGCCGAGCCCGGGCGATACCACCTGTACGTGGCCTATATCTGCCCCTGGGCCTCCCGGACGTTGATGGTCCGGGAGCTGAAGGGCCTGCGGGAGCTCATCGGTGTGACCGCGGTCAATCCCCGCCTGACCGATCAGGGCTGGCGGTTCGGCGGCTACCCGGGAGCGGATGAAGACCGCCTCAACGGTGCCTGTTACCTGCATGAGCTGTACACCCGGGCCGATCCTTCGTACACCGGTCGTGCCACGGTGCCGGTGCTGTGGGACAACCAGACCGGTACCATCGTCAACAACGAGTCGGCGGACATCGTGCGCATGCTCAACCGGGCATTCTCCGGCTGGGTCGACCAAGGGCCGGACCTGTATCCGCCGGATCTGGCGGATGCCATTGACGCCCTGAACGCCGAGCTGTACGAAAATCTGAACAACGGTGTCTATCAGGCCGGCTTCGCCACCACCCAGCAGGCCTACGAGGAGGCCTATCACAAGGTCTTCACGACGCTGGACCGGCTGGAAGCCCGCCTGGCCGATGGCCGTACCTATCTGTTCGGTGACCGCCTGACCGAGACCGACATCCGCCTGTTCGTGACCCTGGTCCGCTTCGACGCCGCCTACCACGGTTTGTTCAAATGCAACCGCAATACCCTCAAAGCCATGCCGGGCCTGCACGCCTACCTGCACCGGATTCTGGCGCTGGAGGGCGTGGCCCGGACTGTCGACCTGGACCACATCAAGGCCGGTTACTACTCCATCAAGGCACTGAACCCCGGCGGTATCGTTCCGGTGGGGCCCGGTGACCTGTAACCCTCCGGAGATCGACCATGGATATCCTGTATGTGTCCCACGGCGGCGGCCCGATGCCCCTGTTGGGTGATCCGAGCCACCGCGACATGGTGGACCGGCTCCGGGCGTTCGCGGCCGAGCTGCCCAGACCCTCGGCGATCCTGGTGATCAGTGCCCACTGGGAGGCGCCGGTCGCCACCGTCACCGGTGCCGCCCAACCGTCGCTGATCTATGACTATTACGGTTTCCCAGCCGAGGCTTACCGCATCGAATATCCCTGTCCGGGCGAGCCCGGGCTGGCCCGGCAGGTCCGGGATGCGCTGGCCGGGGCTGGCCTGCCGGTCCGGCTGAACGAGCGCCGGGGCCTGGATCACGGCGTCTTCGTGCCCCTCAAACTGATGTATCCGGAGGCGGATATCCCCTGTGTGCAGCTGTCCCTGGTGGACTCCTTGGACGCCGACACGCATCTGGCCATGGGGCAAGCTCTGCGGGCACTGGACCGGGAGCGGCTGCTGGTGATCGGTTCCGGTTTTTCCTTCCATAACATGCGGGCGTTCTTCGGCCCCGACACCGCCGATATCCGGGCCCGCAACGACGCCTTCCACGACTGGCTGGAGCACACCTGTAGCGACCCGGATCTGCCCGAACCGGAACGGAGCCGTCGGCTGGCGCACTGGTCGCAGGCCCCCCATGCCCGGTTTTGCCACCCGCGCGAGGAGCACCTGCTGCCCCTGCATGTCTGCTATGGGCTTGCCGGCGGCCCGTGCGACCGTTCCGTGTCCGCCACGATTCTGGGCAAACGCGCGGCCATGTTCCATTGGGTTCTGCCGTGAGGATGGGGCCTGGCGCTGCCAGGGGGGCGCCGTTGCGCTAGACTACGGCGGATGTCGCGGCCGTACCGGCCGTGTTGATGACCAATCCCCTGGAGGACACTCGGGTATGATCAGCTGGGAAGATTTCGAGAAAGTCGAGTTGCGGGTCGGCACCATCGTGGATGTGCAGGCGTTTCCGGAGGCTCGCAAGCCGGCCTACAAACTGAAAGTGGACTTTGGCCCCGAGCTTGGCGTGCGCAAGTCCAGCGCCCAGATCACCGATTTGTACGACCGTGAGTCGCTGCTGGGCAAGCAGGTGCTGGCGGTCACCAACTTTCCGCCGAAACAGATTGGCCCGTTCCTTTCCGAGTGCCTGGTGACCGGCGTCCAGACCGAGGATGGCGCGGTGACGCTGGTGTCGCCGGACACACCGGTACCCAACGGACGCAAGCTGTTCTGATACGCCTCGGCCGGGCCCGGTAAAAAATCACCGGTGCCACGGCGAACCGGTGTACAGTCCCTGTATGGGAGGATGCGTGTGTGGCTAAGCTTCTGTCGGGCGCCCATGACCGTCTGATCAGCCCTGTCCTGATCGCCGGTTGCGTCATTATTCTGGTCAGTTTCGCGGTACGGGCGTCGTTCGGGCTCTTTCAGCTTCCGATTGCCCTGGAGTTTGCCTGGCCGAGGGAAGCCTTTTCCCTGGCGATTGCCCTACAGAACCTGTTCTGGGGCATCGGACAGCCGATGTTCGGTGCCTTCGCGGAGCGGTATGGGGATCGCAAGGCCATTCTCGTCGGCGGTGCCTGCTACATTGTCGGGCTGTTACTGTCGGCCTACGCCACCACCCCCGGCCAGCACCAGTGGCTTGAGATCCTGGTAGGGTTCGGTATTGCCGGCACGGGCTTTGGCGTTGTCCTGGCGGTGGTCGGCCGTGCCACACCGGCCAGGCACCGTTCCATGGCACTGGGGATCGCCACGGCGGCGGGCTCTGCCGGCCAGATCGTGGGGCCGCCGGTTGCCCAGGTACTGATGAGCCAGATGCCCTGGCAGTCGGTGTTCCTCGCGTTCGCCGGTTTCATTCTGGTGTCCATGCTGGCGGTGCTGTTTATCCGGGCCCCCAGGGCTGAGCCCACTGCGGGCGGGGATGAATCCATGGGCACCGTCGTCCGACGGGCACTGAGGGATCCGTCTTTCGCGTGTATCTTCATCGGTTTCTTCTCCTGCGGTTACCAGCTGGCGTTCATCACCGCCCATTTTCCGGTCTTCATCACCGAAATGTGCGGCCCGGTCACGCCGGACAGTCTGGTTTACCTACTGGGGGTGACCTCGGCGTCCGGGCTGGGGGCCGCCTCCATCGCGCTCATCGGGCTGTTCAACATTGGCGGCACGCTGATGGCCGGCTGGCTGGGCAACCGGTACTCCCGGAAATATCTGCTGGCGACGGTCTATCTGCTGCGTACCCTGGTGGCCGGTGCGTTCATTCTGACGCCGATCACGCCGGAGAGCGTGGTGCTGTTTTCCATCGCCATGGGCTCGCTTTGGCTGGCCACGGTGCCCCTGACATCCGGCCTGGTGGCGCACATCTACGGTCTGCGCTACATGGGCACGCTGTACGGGGTGGTGTTCTTTTCGCACCAGCTGGGGGGCTTCCTGGGCGTCTGGCTGGGGGGCGCCCTGTATGACATCTACCGGGACTACACCCTGGTGTGGTGGATCGGTGTGGGCGTGGGAGCCCTGTCGGCGCTCATCCATCTGCCCATCAATGAGCGGCCCTGGGCCCAGAGGGGCATGGCGGTCGCTACTTTCTAAAGCCGGGATCGTATAATTTCGGTGGCTTTGGGGTTGGCAACCAGAAGTAGCTGTTATCGGATGATTGTTACTTCGTGCGAATGTTATGTCAGACAATCGACTTTTCCGGTGGCAGCAGGAGCCCGGATTTACTTTCCCCCATCAGCCATGGTTGATTTGCCTCAATTACGTCTTTTAGAAATTGCCATAGCAAGCGTACGCGCATGAGTTGCCTCTGTTCGGCGCGAGCAGCAATCCAGAAATAGCGGCGGATATCTACGCTATCCGTCAGTAACGCCACGAGTGATGCCTCCTGTTCTGCCATGAAACAGGGCAGTACCGCCAGGCCGGCGCCGGCCTTTACCGCCTGCATCTGGGTGATTACGCTGGTACTGCGCAGAGTGAACTTCGGCGGCTCCGGCAGCTCCTGCAGCAGCGGGTCCAGGTAGGAAAGCTGGTCGCTGAACAGCAGATCATCCACATAGCCGATCAGCTCAAAACGGGACAGGTCACGGATATGGCGTGGCGGCTCCCTGGTGGCCAGATAGCTCTTTTCTCCGTACAGGCGCAGACGGTAACTGCACAGGCGTGACACCACCATTTCGGAGTTAAGCGGCCGGTCGATGGTAATGGCCAGGTCCGCCTCATGACGGCTCAGGTTGACGGCCCGGGGCAGGGCCAGCAGCTCCACCGTCACTTCCGGGTAACGGCGCTGGAAGCGCCCCAGCAGCGGGGTGATGACATAGGTCCCGAAGCCTTCGGTCACTCCAACCCGGATCTGTCCCCGTAACTGCAGGTTCTGGTTACTGATGTTTTCATGGGCCCGGGTGGCCTGCCTGGCCATTTCCTCGGCAAACATCAGCAACTGCTTGCCGGCGGTAGTGAGCCGGTAACCGTGGGTGCTCCGTTCAAACAGGTGGGTATTGATATGGGCTTCGAAACGGCGGATGCGGCGCGACACTGTGGAATGGTCCATATCCAGACGGCGGGCAGCGTCCGTCAGCCGGCCGGTCCGGGCAACCTCCAGGAAGATCTGGATATCCTGCCAGTTGAACATGAGGATCACCTGTGTGCATATTTGCACAACCAATGTGCTCAGGTGGCCGTTGTAAGTCAACTCGGGAGCCACTTAGACTGCAGAGCAGACGTTGAATCCACGTCAGATTTGCCTGAATACAACAACTACAAGGGAGATCAGGTAATGGCCGTTCGTGAAATACCCCTGTTTATCAATGGCAAGGCGGTTGCTTCCGCCAGTCGTGAGTGGCGTGATGTAAGGAATCCGACAACACAGGAAGTGGTGGCGCGGGTGCCCTTTGCCACCGCAGCGGAAGTGGATCAGGCTGTTGCTGCTGCAAAGGAAGCCTTCCGTTCCTGGCGGAAGGTGCCGCTGGTGCGGCGCATGCGTATCATGCTGCGTTTTCAGGCCCTCGTGCGTGAGCACACCGAAGAGCTGGCGGCCCTGATTACCGAAGAGCACGGCAAGACCCTTCCGGACGCCGAGGGTGAAGTGGGCCGCGGTCTGGAAGTAATTGAGCATGCCTGCTCCATTACCTCCCTGCAGCTGGGCGAAATGGCTGAAAATGCCGCCGGTGGCGTCAATGTCTATACGCTGCTGCAGCCGCTGGGTGTCGGCGCCGGTATCACCGCCTTCAATTTCCCGGTCATGCTGCCCTGTTTCATGTTCCCTCTGGCCATCGCCACCGGTAACACCTTCGTTCTCAAGCCTTCCGAGCAGGATCCCAGCTCCACCATGCGGCTGGTCGAGCTGGCTCATGAAGCCGGCATTCCGCCGGGCGTGCTCAACGTGGTTCATGGCGGCCCGGATGTGGCCAACATGATCTGTGATCACCCGGACATCAAGGCCCTGTCGTTTATCGGTTCCACCCCGGTGGGAACGCATATCTACAACCGTGCCGGTGCCGCCGGCAAACGGGTACAGGCCATGATGGGGGCCAAGAACCACTGTGTGATCATGCCCGATGCCAACCGCAGCCAGGCCATCAGTCACGCCATCGGCTCCTGCTTCGGTGCCGCTGGCCAGCGCTGTATGGCCAACTCGGTGATCGTGCTGGTGGGGCAGGCGAAGGAGTGGCTGCCGGAAATCATCGAAGCTTCCCGGAAACTGAAAGTGGGGCCCGGTATCTGGCGGGATGCGGACCTGGGGCCGCTGGTATCGCCGCAGGCGCGGCAACGGGTGCTCGGGTTGATTGAATCCGGGGTCGCCGAGGGCGCCTCCCTGGCCCTGGATGGCCGTAATGTGCAGGTGGAGGGCTATCCGGATGGCAATTTCGTCGGGCCGACTATTTTCACCGATGTGCGCACCGACATGCGTATCTACCGCGAGGAGATTTTCGGCCCGGTCATGTGCGTGGTCACGGTGGATACGCTTGATGAGGCCATTGCTTTCATCAATGCCAACCCCAATGGCAACGGTACCTCCATTTTTACCGCCTCCGGCTGGGCTGCCCGTCGCTTTGAAGAGGATATTGACGTCGGGCAGGTGGGTATCAACGTACCCATTCCGGTACCGGTTGCCTTCTTCAGCTTCACCGGCTCACGGGCTTCCAAACTGGGCGACCTGGGCCCCAACGGCAAACAGGCGATCCAGTTCTGGACCCAGACCAAGACGGTCACCTCGCGCTGGTTCGAACCGGATAATGAATCTTCGGGAGTCAATACTACTATTACCATGAAGTGACAGATCCGGGGGCACGGGTGTGCCCCGCTTGCACCAACGACAACAAGAAAGGAAGTGACACCATGAAACAGCTAACCCGAATCTCTTCTGTTCTGGGTACCGGCCTTGCCACCCTGGCTCTCTCTGCCACTCTGCAGGCGGCCGGTCCCTCGAAACTGGATGTGGCCAGTACTTTCAACACCAACATTTTCATCGGTGAGGGCGCGGTACGGCTCGCACAGGAGCTGGAAACCGCTTCCGGCGGCAAAATAAAGCTGAAGGTGCATAACCCCGGCGACCTGGTACCGGCCTTTGAGGTGTTCAACTCGGTATCCTCCGGTGCGATTCCGGCCGGCTGGGACTGGATCGGCTACTGGGCCGGAACGGTGCCGGTCACCAATCTGTACGGGGCCCTGCCGTTCGGTCCCACGCCTGAAGCTTTCATGTCCTGGATGTGGGCCGGTGAGGGGTTGGAAATACTGCAGAGCGCCTATGATCCGTACAACGTAAAAGTGCTGCCCTGCTTTATTTCACCCCAGGAAACCGGCGGCTGGTACAACAAGGAAATCAACAGCATCAAGGACTTTGACGGGCTGCGTATCCGCATTTCCGGTCTTGGCGCCAAGGTGCTGAACAAGTTCGGGGCCTCCACCCAGCTGATTCCGGGCGGCGAGATCTATCTGGCACTGGAACGCGGCCGTATTGACGCCACCGAGTTCTCTGTGCCGCAGGTGGACCAGCTGATGGGCTTTGAGGATATCACCAAATATTACTACTTCCCCGGCTGGCACCAGTCCGCAAGCTGGTTCTCCTTCCTGATCAACAAGGATGTCTGGAACAAGTATGACGATACCACCAAGGCCCAGTTCGAGACTGCCTGCCGCGCCACCCTGCAGTGGTCCATGGCCGAGGCTCCGGCGGAGCAGATGCGGGTGATCCGCAAGCTGGAGCAGAAAGGCATTGAAGTGAAACGCTTCCCGGATGAAGTGCTGGTGTCGCTGCGCAAGGCCTGGGAGGAAGTGCGCGACGAGGAAATGAAAAAGAATCCTCTGTTCAAAAAGGCGTATGAATCGCTGATGGAGCACAGCAAACTGGTGGATGAGTGGTATGAGCTGCAAGCAATCCCACGCTGATTCCCACCTGCCTGGCTGGCGCCGTAACGGCGCCTGCTGGCTGGCCGGCCTGGCCCGTCCTCTGATCGGGCTGGGCCGCTGGCTGGGCCGGGTCAGCAGCTGGCTGGTACTGGCGGTGATGCTGGCAGTTCTCGCAACCGTGGTGATGAACGCCCTGGGCATCAACGAAGTGGTGCGCTGGGACGGCCGCATCCTGCTGCTGGGCGATGCCATCACCATCAATACACTGACCGAACTGCAATGGCACCTGTTCGGGCTGCTGACGCTGATCGGGGGCAGTTATGCCCTGCATGCCAACACCCATGTGCGGGTCGACATGCTGCATCACCGTATGTCGCCGCTGGTCCGCAACTGGGTTGAGATCATCGGCCACCTGCTGCTGCTGATTCCTTTCTGTGTGCTTATTGCCTGGGTGTCCAAACATATGGTGCAGATGTCCTATGTCTCGGGCGAGCAGTCCAACTACGGCGGCCTGACCGACCGTTATCTGATCAAGGGGGCCCTGCCGGCTGGTCTGCTGCTGCTGGCGCTGGGCGCGCTGGGGCAGGTGTTTGAGCGCCTGGCCCGTGTTCTCGATCCGGCACGTGAACCGGCAGAGGAGACACATGATGCTGGCTGAATACGGGCTGGCCATTGCCATGGTGCTGGCCCTGCTGGTCGGCATCTTCAGCGGTTATCCGGTAGCCTTCCTGCTGGGGGGGCTGGGTATCCTGTTTGCCTTCATCGGTGACATTCCGCTGCCGTTTCTCGGCACAGTGGCCTCGCGCATCTTTGGCGGTGTGATTGAGAACTGGCTGCTGATTGCCATTCCGCTGTTTGTCTTTATGGGGCTGATGCTGGAGCGTTCCGGGGTGGCCCGTAACCTGTTGCTGACCCTGCAGCGCCTGTTCGGGCGTGTGCGCGGCGGCCTGGCGGTTTCCGTGGCGCTGCTGGGGGTGGTGATGGCGGCCAGTACCGGCATCATCGGCGCCTCGGTGGTGATGCTCGGGCTGCTGGCGCTGCCGGTCATGCTGAAGCAGGGCTACAAACCGGAGATGGCCTATGGCGTGGTGGCGGCATCCGGCACCCTGGGCATACTGATTCCGCCGTCCATCATGCTGGTGCTGATGGGGTCCATCATGCAGATATCCGTGGGCGACCTGTTCAAGGCAGCACTGATTCCGGGGCTGATGCTGGGCGGCCTGTATACCCTGTATCTGCTGATTGCGGCCTGGCTGAAGCCGGAGTGGGCACCGCTGGCAGCCGAAGGCGGGGCGCCGGAAGACAGTGAAAACCAGGGGCCGCTGCTGGCGGCCCTGCTGCGGGATCTGCTCGGGCCGGTGGTGCTGATTGTGGCCGTACTGGGGTCCATCATGGCCGGCATTGCCACCCCCACGGAGGCAGCCGCGATCGGTGCCGCGGGCTCCATGCTGCTGGCTCTGTTCCTGCGTCAGCTCAACCTGCAGGCCCTGCGTGAGGTGTGCCGAACCACCTCAAAGACCTCGGCCATGATCCTGTTTGTGGTGGTGGGCGCCACCTGCTTCAGCGTGGTGTTCAAGCGCCTCGGCGGGGCTGACATGATTGAGGAGGCCATCACCGGCACCGGGCTGGGGCCCTATGGCCTGTTGCTGCTACTGATGGGGCTGATTTTCCTGCTGGGTTTCTTCCTGGAATGGATTGAAATCAGCTTCGTCATTCTGCCACTGCTGCTGCCGGTGGTCAGCGATCTGGATTTCGGCGGCATGCTCAACGGAGACACGGTGCTGGTGTGGTTTGCCATTCTGGTAGCCATTAACCTGCAGACCAGTTTCCTGACGCCCCCCTTTGGCTATGCCCTGTTCTACCTCAAGGGCATCACCCGGGGAAGTGTGGGCATAGGTACCATCTACCGCTCGATTGTGCCGTTTGTGCTGCTGCAGCTGACCGGACTGATCCTCTGCATCCTGTTCCCGTCCCTTGTGCTCTGGCTGCCGGGGCTGAGCGGATAGGTAGCACAGGGTATGGCCGGTTGCGGTGTGGGGCGCCGGCTTCCCGTTTCCGCCCGTAGCCAGCGGGATGCTCCGGATGGAGTTATGGTGATTTCTGGTGTATGGAAGCAGGTTGAAGGGGTGGCGTATCCTGTTGGTTGATCACCGCGACGATCACAACCAACAGAGGATGGATACGCCATGTCCAAGTCTAACCTGCA
>MDTD01005247.1_pt1 | contig 87860 bp, 54 predicted proteins | sample 811221 | NCBI WGS metagenome assembly MDTD01 (sample SAMN05326646, study PRJNA326480) | marine metagenome | isolation source: seawater | place: Pacific Ocean: South West | collected 2011
CGAAGACGAAGACGAAGACGAAGACGAAGACGAAGACGAAGACGAAGACGAAGACGAAGACGAAGACGAAGATGACGACGGAGGCCATGTCGACGACACCGCCGCGGACGGTAAGCACCATCACTCCAAGGTCAAGCTCGGTGTCGATGAGGAAGTTGACGCGAGAAGTTCAACTGAAGAGATGGCGAACCAGTTGACGTCGACGAAGTTGGCTTCTGAACTCGATAGTGCGGTTTTCAGTTCTTTCGGGAATGAATGAGACACACTAATGTTATAATGTACAAATTCACTCATAATTTTCATCTGCTATCGCCGACCGTCTTCTTCGGCGACCGAACAGACAAAGAAGCGAACTCGCCGCCGGAAAGGACGCGAGAATGGTCAAATCCAAAACCACCGTCCCGAAGCTTCCCAACAGCCACGGCATCGCGCGCATCACAGCGGCGGTCGATTTACTCGCGCATAACACCGATGTCCCGTAGGCTAGATTCGCGGTCACCGCCAACGCGAACATGGTCAAACTGAGCCCCTCCGTCGTGCGTCGGCGCCTATTCTTCGCGATTTGCGCGAACCGACCGCCCAGATAAAACGCTGTCGCCAAGTACCCCACACCTCGACCGAAATTTTGCATCCACTGCGGATTCCCGTTATATTCGCAATCATCCACTTGCAGCGCGCTTCGCAAGACCCCACTCGACGCAACTGCGCCGTCAGTATCGCCTCGACTCGCCGCCGTCGCCGCGAGCGCCAACGCGCTCGCGCTCGCCAACACGAACCCTCCGATCGGGGACATCGACCCTCGCGCGCCCTCGCCTCGAACCCGCGGATCCGTCGCGCTCTCACCACCGCTGCTCTCAGCACCGTCCTCCGAACGCAGCGCATCGTACAGAGACGCGTTACTCGAGTCCTCGTCGTCAGCGTCCCCGCGCCTTTGCCTTCGTCCCGACCGCCGCTCTCTGTAATACACGTACTGACACAACAGCGCGAGATCGCTCAGGACAAAGTACACCGCCGTGTACGTCTGCGTCGGCGCTTGATCGCCGGTGGCGAGACATCCGATGAGATTGAACGAGTCCCCGGCGAGCCACTGCGCGAGAAACCACGGGGACAATCCTCGAGCTGACTTTTGTCGAAAATTGAGAATGAGCTGCGGGATTTGCGCCGTCATCCAACACGCGACGGTGATGAGGGCGAGGTAGAAACCCAAGAGTTCTCTGTCGTCGCTCACGCACTCGCGAAAGACGCGACGGATCCAGTCCAGGGCGTCGGGGGACGAACACGTGCAAGGAGGCATCGTGGAACGGAGAGGCGAGCAGTGAAGCGGGGGGTGCGGGCGGGGAATGGAGGACCACGCGCGCGTAAATGAATGGGAAAGAATGTATAAAGAATGATTACAAAGTGCTGCCTAAGTTTTTAAGCGCCACCTTGGCGCGTAAACTCGCGAGTTGGTCGTCCAAGACGGAGACGCCGAGTCGCAGCCGGTCCAACAACCCGTGATCCGTGGACATGGCGACGGCTCTGCACGCGATGAGCTTTTGTAAATCGCTCGACGTCGACGCCGGGGCGACTTGAAGGACGGCGAAGGATAACCTCTCGGCGCGAGAGAGGGCACTGTGCGCGAATCCATCCTCGACTCGAGTCCAGTCGGCGGCGTCCATGGACACGTCGCCGTCTTCGATATCCTCCAACGTCACCGCCGGCGCGTCCACCCATGCCATCGCCGATCGTAAATCACCCGCCTCCTTGTGCGTCCAGATCCCATCAAACTCGTCGCCGTCCTCCTCGCCCTCACCTTCCTCCTTACCGCTCAATAATTTATCGCTCAGCGTCAAGACGTCGCCGACGGCGTTTTCCACGTAATCCGTCACCTCCTTCACCTGCGCCATCTCTGCCTCGCTCGGCACGTATGTCCCGACGTCACCCATCTGCGGCACGTGAGTGAATATCCCCGTGATGAACGGCTCGCGAGACGCGATATCCTCCAACTTCACCCTCGATTCCCCCACCACCTCCACCCGCGCGCCCACCTCTTCCCGCCGCACGCGCTCGACGCGCATCAACGTCGCCGACGTGTTCACACGCAATCCCTCCCCTTCACCCTCCGCACCGCCGTCCGTGGGCGGGAGAAACGTCAACTGCGCCACTAACCCACCCGTGTTGGCCGTCACGCGATCCAACAGCGCCAAAAACCTCGCCTCGTACAGGTGCAGCGTCAGCCGCGTCCCCGGCAAGAGCGTCTCCTGCTGTGGGAACAACAGCGCGGGCACCTCGACGCGAACGAACTCCTTATTCATCGCGGCTTCGAAATCGAGCGTACCGCCTCGATCATCATCGTCTCGCGCGCCGTCCGCGCGCGTTCTCGTCGTCGTCGGCGCGCGCGCGCGCGCGCGTCCCGCACGCCGCCATCGCTCGACACAGACCGTCGCGCGCGTCGACACGCGCGCGCGCGCGGACGTCGCCATGTCGTCGCGAACGCGAAGACACGGCGAGCGATGCGACGAGTCTCTCGTTCCTCGACCGCCTCTCGCGCCGCCACCGTCGCGCGCGTCGTCGAACGGCGTCGCGGCGCCTCGGTCGCGATCATCGGGCGTCTTCTATGAAACCCCATATGCGCGCGTACAAAAAACGAGACCCATCTCGACGACGACGACCCCGACCGACGCCCGCGCGCGAGACCGCACTCGACGCCGCGCTCGACGCTCGCGATCGAACGCGTCGAACGAGACGAGACGAGACGAGACTTTGTCGCGCGCGGAGCCTCGCGTTCGCATCGAGACGTCGCGCGAGAGACGCGAGAGACGGCGACGACGACGAATCGGATTGGATTTGAAATTCATCGCAGTCAGTCATGAGCGCGATCAACGTGACGTCGGTGCAAGTGCTGGATAATCCGCAATTTTTCGCCAATCCGTTGCAGTTTGAGATTCAGTACGAGTGCTTGCAAGATCTGCGACACGGTGCGTGGAGACGACGACGTCGAGGCGCGCGCGGTCGGTGGATGGAGGAAGCGGAGGATGACAGCTGGAATTTTAAAAACCGAGACGCCGACGACGCGAGACGTGACGACGCGCGCGAGAGAATGAACGCGAGAATGAACGTGGAAGACTGACGAATGTGCCCCACATCGCGCGCGCGCAGATTTGGAGTGGAAGTTGACGTACGTCGGGAGCGCGGAGGACGATTCGTGCGATCAGATTTTGGACACGGTGCTCGTGGGACCCGTGGTGCAAGGATCGTACAAGTTTGTGTTTCAAGCCAATCCGCCGGATGTGAGTAAGATTCCGCAGGAGGACATCTTGGGGGTGACCGTGTTGCTCGTGACGTGTTCGTACAACAACCAAGAGTTCATTCGGGTCGGATACTACGTGAACAACGAGTACGCGGACGAAGAGTTGAAGGAGGACCCGCCCGCGCAACCGCGCGTGGATAGAATCGTTCGGAACATTTTGGCGGAGAAGCCGCGCGTGACGCGATTCCCGTGTGATTTCGATTCGCAGGCGATCCCCGGAATGGCGAGCGCGGGCTCTGAAGATGCGATGATGGGCGATGAAAACGTTCCGAACCCCGCCATGGGGGTCGATTTCGCGAAGGAGACGACGGGCTTCTTCCAAGGTGACGCGGCGCAACAGCAACAGCCGCCGGCGGGACAGATGCAAGGTTTGTGGTGATCGAACGAGACCAGAGGCACGTGTAGGATAAAAAATTAGCGCAGAATGAAACTACAACATATCAATTTTCATTCCTCCTCGGTCCAACGAACAAATATGGGCAAGGTGCCCAGCGGTGCCTCGAAATCGTGCATCCACTGTTTCCCTCGATGAATCTTACCGTTCGTGAGATCTCGCCAGCGACCCTCCGTCAAATAAATCGCCCGTTCGTGCGCGCCTCGGCACACGACGGGAGCCACGATGACGTCGTCACCTATGGCGAACTGATCTCCTATGCGAAATGTTTCGCTATCCTCGGGATCCAACCACCAGAGCGGACGGCAGATGGGTTCCAGCGTCTCGACCGCGTGCTCGCTGTGATGAATGAGAGACTCGATGAATTCATCTCGTTTCTCCAGTGCCGCCGCGCACAGCTCTTTCGCGAGACTCCCTGACGCCCAGGGCGTGAGCGAAAACTGCATCGCCGGCATGAGCGCGTTGGCTTGCGCCCAACGCACGAGGAGCTCCTCGTCCGGGGGTTTGCCGAAATACGCGTTCCCTCCGATGATGTCCGGAAGGCAGAACGGATAACCGAGCACACCGGACGTGAGCAAGGCTGGAATGATGGAGCCAAGACCGTTCTCGATGCCCCAATCCGAAAAGCGGTCTCCCATGCGCACGAACGACGCGTTTCCGGTACTGTTGTGTCCGCTGCGAACCTCCGCGAGCTCAAATTGCGATGCAACGTTGTTGACCCACGCGCGAGTATACTCGGACGGATGCGACAGAGGTGTGTGTGTTACGAAACGCCGCGGTAAAAAACACGGCTCGCCCGCGTCGAACTTGAACCCGTCGACGCCGTGTTCGAATTGTAAACGGCGCAAACGCGAGACAAACCAATCGACGGCATCGGGGTTCGTGACGTCCAACGCGACGACGCGCGGCGATTGCCACCACCTGAAGAACCCATTTTCAATACTGGATTCGACGAAATACCCCTTGCCCTTACCTTCCCTGTACGCATCCGTGTCCTCGGCGATGAATGGCATCACCCAGACGGTGACCTTGAATCCCATCGAGTGCAATTGATCGACCATGGCTGACGGATCTGGAAACTTTCTCGAGTCAAACTCTAAATCACCGTAACCCGATTGCCATTTATCGTCGATCTCGATCACGCTCGCGCTCATACCGTTGTCGACGATTTCTCGCGCAAAGTTGAGAACTTTCTGCTGCGAGACGTTTGTCTTCATCTTCGCCCACGTCGTCCAAATTGGCGCGCGGAATACGTCCGCCGGCGGCGCGCCCTTTGGCTTCTCCAACGTTTTGAGAACGTTCATGGTCGCCAATTTCACGTTTTCGCTCGCGCACAGAGCCACGCGCATGTGTCTCCGCTTTGCGTCCGCGTGTTTCGGCGAAACCCAGCCGACGAGCGGATGATTCATGCTAAACGGGCCGTAGCCTTCATGGAAAGAATTTCTAGCCTGCAGACGTAATAATCCGTCGCCCTTGCGACGTTCTTTGTGAAACGGTAAGATGGTGCGCGTCGCGTTCTGAATACCGACGCCGAACGCGCGTTTACTCAGAAACATATCGATCATCGTCGCCATCGGCGCATTCAGGCCGACGTGAAAATACGGCGTGTCGGGATCCGCCACCACCGCGACGCCTTTACTCGTAACCCAATGATTCGCGACGAGTGTGTTTAACCCGTTTGGTCCGTTGTCGAACGGATAGTGCGGTCCAATCTCCATGCATCCATCGTTCAACGGCCAGTGTTGCGCCATGAGGTGCGAGCCTCCGTACACGTCGCCCATCCGCTCCAAATCGACGCAAATCTCCGCCGTGGCGTGAATCAACCCCGCGTCCGCGACGGAAAAGTCCAACACGAACCCATCGCTCAGACCATCGCACCACGTCTCACCGCGTTTCACCGCGCTCGGCCTCACGACGAGCGACGCCCACTGTCCCCACGTCACGCGCGCGCCGCTGTCCTCGTCTCTCGTCACCGTCCCCTCCAACGCCATCGCCATCGCCGGCAGCGCGCACTTTGCCTCGCACACGACCACTTCCCCACGCCTCAGCGTCACGCTCCCGTCCTCTCGCACGTCCAACCGCGCGTCACCGCACCGAAGCGTCGCCTCTCTCTCTCTCTCTCTCCCGCGCGCCTCCTCCAACGCCGCGCGCGCGGCGTCTAGCGACATCCCCGTCCCCGTGAGCGCCGACGTCGCCGTACCTCGCGTCGCGTTCGCACACACGCGCGCTCTTCGCTCGCCTTCCCTCGAGCGTCTCTCCGCCGACGACGATTCCTTCCACCCATTTCTTTGAGAATTGCAATGTCGTCCCGCATTCGACCGAGTCCTCCCCGCGGTGGTGGTTACCGCCCACGCGCGCCTCCCCGCGCGCGCTCCCGCCCCCATCCCTCGCGTCCGCGCGCGTCCACCGTCGGCAAAATTTTTTCCGACGCACCGAACCGCGCGCGCGCGTCCCACCGTCATCGCGCGCGTCGCCATCGCGTCGTCTCGCGCGACGCCCCGCGTCCTCGTCACCCTCCTCGCGCGTCTCTCGCGAGCGGAACGACGCGCGAGGCACGACGCGAGAGACGGCGAGGCGGTCGGAGGGTGACGCGGCGATGCGTATGTACGTCAGCTCGATCGCGCGTCGTCTCGTCTCGATCCCGCGTTCGCGTCCCTCGCGCGTCTCTCGCGCAAGATTCCGACGTCGACGCGACGCGCCGCTTTTTCGCGACGAGGTGGATGGGTGGATGGATGGCGCGGGCTCGAGGTGGAGAGGGACTCATCGACCGGTCGTGAATCCCCGATGTATGTATGGGTCGATGGGTCGAGGGCGGCGAGGACGGACGACGGGACGCGTCGCGCGGTGCGGTGCGGTGCGTGATGTGATGTGTGTGAGCGGTGTGCGCGCATATATATGTAAATACGGTCGGTGGTGCGCGTGCGTGCGTGAAGGCGAGCGCGCGCGCCGCGACCCCCGCGCGCCGCGAGCGGCGGCCGGGAGGCGAAAAGGCCTTTTCGCGGTGGGAGAACGCCGCGTTCGGAGGCGTTGATCACGTCCAGTTGGCGATGATTTTCGCTTTTTTCTCGTCGTAATCGCACATGTGCTTGGCGTATTGGGAATAGTTCCACTCGGCTGGGATGACGCCGCCCATGTCGTCGTCGACGGAGGTGGCGTGGAAAATGGCGCTCATGGTGGCGCCGGCTTTTTCCTTTTTCTTCTTGTTGACGAAGATGATCTTGGAGTACGTCTTGCGGTCGATGAAAGGGGAGATGATGGACCAGAAGACTCGGAAGATGGTGGGCGGATTGAAGCACACGGCGAGGCCGAGACGTTCGGGGTAGTGGTCCTGCAAGATGGAGAGCGTCTCGCGCGCCGTCGCCATGGGAACGGCGTTCTTGCGAGACCAGTTGGTGAAGTTGATGAGGATGACGATTTGTTCAGGAGCGAGATCAGAGTTGGAGCCTCTGGGCACGCGCTCGCGCGAGGATTTCCAGAAGATGTTCTCTAAAGTGTAGATGAGAAACTTGATGTTCTCCTCGTGATTGAACGTATTCTCCCGATCCGGACGCATGACGAGCACGCGTCGGTCTCGTTTGCACCGTCCGCTCCTGTACTGCTTTCCAGTCTTCGCCTCGTTCGCCACGTCGTCCCACGTGATCTCCTCCGGCTTACGCTTCGCGCGCCATTTGAGCGTGGCGACGAGCATCTTCAACGCCTTGTCGGTTTTCCACTTGCGCGCGCGCAAATACCGAGCCAAGCACGAATCGTCGACGTACGCGCGCAGCGCCGGCGTCGCGAGCAAACTCGGATCCTTCGCCGCCGACTCGTTCAGTTTCGCGCGTAACTGCTCCAGCTTCGTCGTCTCCGTCGGCGTCATCGTCAACTCGCGGCCGCTCTTCGTTCGCTCGATCTTCGTCGGCGCCTGATTCGGTAACGCCTTCGCCGCCTCCTCTCGCGCCCGCCGCCTCTTCGCCGCGCCGAATACTTCATCTAATGCCTCTTTCCTATCCCTCGACCCCACCCATCGCCAAAACGCAAAGAAAAGCCACGTCAACACCATCAACGCCAACGGCGACGCGAAGACAAACGCGCACGCGACGTCGTCGTCCATCGCCCACGCCCTGTACCGCGCATTTTTCGCGATCCACGTCGGGAGATTTTTACGAAACGCGCGGAACTCGGGGTTCTTCACCAGCGCGCGCTTGTACGCGCGATACACGACCCGTGCATCGCGTCGAAGCGCGGCGACGCGCCCATCCGCCGCGATGAACGTTCGAATGCGCTCGAGCGCGCGCGTCCCCGCGAACGGCGCCGATGCCCCTCGCGCGCGCGTCGGGGCCATCGCGCGTGCGAGCGCACGGTCGCGTCGTCGTCTTCCGCGGTGACGCGCGCGCGAGCGCTCGCACGGTGGACGGCGGCGGTCGCGCGCGCGCGAACGGTCGACCGGCACAGTCTGACGCCGCGCGCGGTCGGTCGCGCGTGTCCTCGCGCGCGCGCGTCGTCGCGGCGTCCGTGATGGACGAGAAGGCGACGGTGGTGCCCGCGCCGACGTGCGCGCGGCTGGACGCGTGCAGGGCGTCGTCGTGGCGCGCGCACTTGGACGCGCGCGCGACGTTTCGAGCGGTGGCGGTGCCGGTGCCGGCGGCGTTCGTGCGGTACGCGCTCGCGGACGGCGTCGTGTGCGAGGAGACGGACGCGTCGCTTCCGCGACGGGTGAAATCCGACGCGTTCGAGGCGGTGGAGACGGCGAGACGGTTCGAGGAGGCGTGCGCGGTGGCGGAGAAGGAGGAGGAGGAGAAGGACGCGGCGGCGAGCGACGGCGAGAGACGCGCGACGTTCGCGGCGTTTGAAGGAGAGATTCAGCGGGCGATCGAGGCGTTGGGTGGGGAAGTGGCGCCGAAATTCGCGTGGAGCGCGCCCAAGGATGCGACGTGGGTGACGGCGGGGAACACCATGAAGTGTCGAAACGTCGACGAAGTCGTGCTCTTGCTCAAGGCGAGCGACGCGGTGGCGCACGATTTGACGGAGGCGTACTGCGCGTGCGAGGATTACGCGCGAGATGAAAACGAGAGCGAAGAGGCGCGGGCGGTTCGCGAACACGCGTCGACGGTGCTCACGTTGCGCGAGTGGTACGATTTGAATCCGAGCATGGAGTTTCGATGCTTCGTCAAGAGTAAGAATTTGATCGCCGTGGCGCAGAGACACGTGAACGATTACTTTGAGTTTTTGGCGCGCGAAAAGGATGCCATCGAAGACGCGATCGCGACGTTTTGGGAGGCGAACGTCTCGACGACGTCTTGGCACGACGAGCAAGTCGATTACGTATTCGACGTCTACGTGACGCCGAAACAGAAGAAGGTGAAGATTATCGATTTCAACGTCTGGGGCGGCACGACGCTTCCGTTACTGTTCGGTTGGCACGAGTTAGAGACCATCGGAGCGAAACAACCTTCCGGAGGAGACGCTCGCGGGTACGCGGATGACATTGAATTTCGCATCATTGAATCTCAAGGAAACATTTTGCCCGGTTTGCAACTCGGCGTACCGTACGATTTGTACGACATGTCCGAGGGTGGTGCCATCTCGGAGTTTTTGGAGGAACAGAGGAAACGACAGGAGAGCGAACACTAGAACTTTGAGGGGAGTACAATTGTTTCTAGAAATAGACGTACAAAGTATAGCAGCTAGAATTACAAACTCGGAGACGCTTCGACCACCACGAGTAAACCGAGCAAGGCGCGTTGCGTCTTCACCACGCGCATGCCCGATTGCGCGATCAAAGCCTCGACATCTTGATTCCACACGCATCCCTTGCTCATTGTCTTCACCGGTTTCGAGGTCAAGTCTTGATACGCGCCGAGCGGCCCGACGTCGCTTTTACTGTGTTCAATCAAAACCGCGCGCCCGTTCGGCCTGAGCACGCGTCTCACCTCGCGCAGCGCGGCGACCGGATCTTCAATGACGCACAGACTGAACGTGTCGACCACGAAATCGAACGATCCGTCTTCGAACGGTAACGCGGTCGCGTCCGCCTCGATGAAACGCGCGTCGTTCCCGAACGCCAACGTCTCGGATCTCGCCTTCGCCTTGGCCAACATCCCGGGCGAGAGATCGATCGCGGTGAACGACGTCACGCGTTTCAAATCGTACGCCGGAAGGTTCAGCCCCGTGCCGACGGCCAACTCCAACACGTCTCCCGACGCCGAGCCCAACGCTCGAGCGCGCAAGTCGTCCAGCCCCAACGCCCGCGCCGGCGCACCGCCGTCCAAATCGTCGTACGTCGACGCGTACCCATCGTACGCGACGCGAATCGCGTTTTCCTCCTCGCTCGCTCTCGCGCGCGCGCTCGCATCCCCCATCGCGAGCGCGACACCACCGATGAGCACTTTTCCCAGCGCGTCCCTTCTTCCCGACGCGCGCGTCGCCCTCGGCGTCCCCGTCGCCGACTCTCTCGCGCGCGCGTCTCGACGCTCCCCCCGCGCGCGTCCACCCCCCGTCGCCGACGCGCGAACGCCGAGCGTCGTCGTCGTCATCTCCCCGCTCGCGCCGCCGACTGCCGCGCGCGCGCGTCACTCGTTCGCGCGCCGTCGTCGTCCGCGCGCGTCGAGAACGCCGCGCGAGCGGCGCGAGATCGACGACGATGCCGACGACGCGCCTCCTCCTCGTCGCGTCTCTCGCCGTCGTTCTCTTCGCGCGTCTCACCGTCGCGTATCCGTACTACGTCGGGTCGAATCTGTGCGGCGACTCGGCGCACCCGACGGGACGCAAGGGCGATCACGGGTACGTCGGTGAGACCCCGGACGTGTCGTTCGCGATTTATTGGTCCGCTCGTAACGGTTCGAGCGCGCCGCAGGCGTGGGAGTACGGCGAGAACGCCACGTCTAGATTGATGCCCGACGCGTGGCTGACGAGCCCGCGCGGGGACGAGTACCCGCCGGGGGCTCGATTGACGGTCGTCGTCGACGCGAGCGCGCTGACGGTGGATGGAAACGACGATGGATTGGTCGGTATGGTGCTCGTCACCGCCGACGGTGGGAGGTTCGAGGATGTGGACATGCACGAGGAACACATCGAGAACGGCGGGACGAGGAGCGCGCTGGAGTGCGGCGGCGCGCGCGTCAATCCGTCGCTGCGAACGAATAAACACAAGTTGATATGGTACTCACCGGAGGGAACGGATGATGTGAAATTACGAGTGACGACGGCGAGCGCTGGATCCCACCCGTTTTATCAGGCATCGGTGACGTTACGAGCGAACGCGCGGTTGACGCCTCCGAGCGAGCGCGCCAACGCCCCCTCCGCCGATAACGCCACCGCCGTCCCGACGCACGATCATTCCACCGTGGTCGGCGATAATAGCGTTAGAAAACCGATAGTGAGTGAGACGACGGCGTTCGCCGCGCACGGAGTGATGATGTTCATCGGTATTTGGATGTTCATGCCGGGCGCCGTCGGGTGGTCCCTCTTCGGTCGACCGGGTCCGCTGGACAAACCTTCGGCGACGTGGCTCAAGTGGCACACCTGGCTCATGGTCTCCGCCTCGGTCACCGTCGTCATCGCCGCGCTCGTGGCGTACGGTGAAATTCGCGACATCGGGGCGACGCACTACGGGTGTCCACACGGCAAAATCGGCGTCGTCGTCGTCGTCCTCGCCGCGTGCCAACCCGTCGGCGGCTTTCTTCGTCCGCCCAACCCGCCCGAGGGCGAACCCAAATCCACCCGTCGTCGATTCTGGGAGCGCGCCCACCGCGTCATCGGCTACACCATATTCTTCCTCGGCTTCATCGCCGTCCTCACCGGCATAGACGAGCTCGGCGAGCGAGACGAATCCGTTCCCGCGCGTTTTCAAACCGTCGTCTTCGCGCTCTACGTCGCCGTCGGCGTCTTCGCCTTCGTCTTCATCCACCGCAAACTCTCGCGAAACGCCGCGTCGAGCGGACGGTTTCAACGCGTGGAATTCGTGGAACTTCCCGAGTACACAGACCGCGACGATCGCGCGCTCGCATCGTAGAAATCGCGCGCTCTCGCTCGCGCGCGCGAACGTCTCCCAGTTGTAGTGCAGAGACTCGCCACGATTCGCGCCCACTCAATCGACGAGTCATGACTCACCACGAGTCCCACCTCCGGGGGTCGTTAGGGATCAGGGCAATGCGCCGTTCGATCGAACGTCCTCGCGCGCGCGGCGGCACACGACGACGCGCGAGCGACGGCGGAGACATGTCCACCGTCACGCACGCCCTCGGCGCGCGCGCGACGTCGCGCGCGGAGACGATGACCACGGCGAAGGTCAAGGCGACGGGAACGCTGACGCGGATCGCCCCGAACGCGCCCAGGGCGCGAGGCTGCGCGACGCGACTCGAGGCGAGAGCCGGGGATGGATTCGCGATGTCGTCGAAGGATGATGCCGCGCGCGCGATCGCGACGGCGCGGGCGGTGAAGCGCGTGATGCGGGGATCGACGACGACGGCGCGATCGACGCGCGGCGGATCCGCGCCGGTGGTGCGCGCGGGCGACGACGTCTTGGCGAACTGGAAGGGAGCCAAGTTGAAGCCGTTGGGATACTCGGTGTTGGCGGGCCTCGTCGTGGCGCTGATCCCGACGCCGGCGGGCGTGACGGCGCAGGCGTGGGGCTTGTTGGCGGTGTTCGTGGGGACGATCGTCGGCATCATCACCAACCCGTTGCCGTTGGGCGCGGTGGCGATGATCGGTCTGACGGTGAGCATGACGACCGGGTTGCTGCCGTTCTCGGCGGCGTTTTCTGCCTTCTCCAGCGAAATTCCGTGGTTGATCGCGCTCGCGTTCTTCCTCGCTCGCGGTTTCATCAAGACGGGTTTGGGCAACCGCATCGCCTACAAAATCGTGAGCTTGTTCGGCAAGTCCACGCTCGGTTTGACCTACTCCTTGGTCTTCTCCGAGGCGTTGCTCGCTCCGGCGATTCCGTCTCTCGCCGCTCGCGCGGGTGGTATCTTCTTGCCGCTCGCCAAGGCGCTCTGCGTTGCGTGCGGATCCACCCCGGAGGACGGCACCGAGAAGAAGATGGGCGCGTACGTCATGACCACTGTCTTCCAAACGTCCACCATTTCGTCCGGTATGTTCATCACCGCTATGGCGGCGAATCCGCTCAGCGTTAACTTGGCGGCGTCCATCACCGGAATCACCATCACCTGGGCGCAATGGGCCATCGGCGCCGCGTTGCCAGGTCTCATCTGCCTCATCGCGACGCCGCTCATTCTCTACGTCTTGTACCCGCCCGAAGTCAAGGACTCTCCGGAAGCGCCGACCAAGGCCAAAGAAGAGCTCGAAAAGCTCGGCCCGATGACCGGCGATGAGAAGATCATGGCCGCGGCCCTCTCCCTCACCGTCGGCCTCTGGGTCTTCGGTTCCAAGCTCGGCGTCGGCTCCGTCGCCGCCGCGCTCAACGGCTTGACCATTCTCCTCGTCACCGGCGTTATCACTTGGAAGGAGTGCCTCGCCGAAGGTCCGGCGTGGGATACCCTCGTGTGGTTCGCCGCCCTCATCGCGATGGCTGGCTATTTGAACAAGTACGGTTTGATCCCGGCCTTCTCCGCCGGCGTCGTGAACGTCGTCTCCGGACTTGGCTTGGCGTGGCAACCGGCCTTCTTGGCCATCACGCTCATCTACTTCTACTCCCACTACCTCTTCGCCTCTGGTGCGGCGCACATCGGTGCCATGTACAGCGCTTTCTTGTCTGTGCTCATCGCCTGCGGTGCTCCGCCGCTCGTGTCCGCCCTTTCGCTCGGTATCTTGTCCAACGTGATGGGCTGCACCACCCACTACGGCATCGGTTCGGCGCCGCCCTTCTATGGCGCGGGCTACGTGCCGCTCTCCACCTGGTGGAGGATCGGTTTCGGTATGTCCATCTTCTACATCGCCACCTTCTTGGGTGTCGGCTTCCCGTGGTGGAAGATCCTCGGCTACTGGTAAGCCGTGTGAGTTGAAGTGTCGACAGACAGTTCAATCAAGACAAGTCGCGTTACACCGCGTTTCTTTTCATCGCACATTCGCGTTTGTGCGCGCGATTCGTTGCGTGGTATGGCTACGCTGAATAAACAATTTTAATACTTTGGTTTTGAAGCAAAATAATACTATCTTTCGATTACACTGATGTCCACGCCATGCACTGGCTCACGAACGCTTGTAGAATTCGACATCCGCCGCTGCGTCTGCTTCGGATTTGTTGTTGATGGTGGCGAAACTATCACGCATCCGTCGTCCCGCCGCGACCTGCGCATCGCTCGAACCCTCCGGAACGAACGCGAAAACGCTGTACAATCGTCCCGCGTACACGGTGATGGAGGCGAAGATGTTTCCGTAAAATCCGGCGAGATCGTAATCCACGTACAACTGCCCGTCGACGTCGCGATCCGTCGTCACGAACGAATCCGCACCGATGATCGCATCTTGCAGGTTGTAATCGCTCAACGCCAAATCACTGATAATAGCTTCTCGATCCGTCTTCAATTTACTGTATCCCGGAAGCGTCACCGCGTACACCTTGGCGTCTTTATTTTTTTTCGATTTCCATCGATTATCCGTCCCGTTGGTCGATTTCTCAACCTTGTTCACCGTGTCTCGCTCGTACTCCTCCGGCACGTCGTAATAATACTTGAACTTGTCGAAATTATTCTCGTTCCCACCGTATCCACCGTACGACGACGACGACGTGGCCTCCCCGTAGAAGCGCGTCCACCCCGCGTCGATGGGCTGCGGGTTCACAATGGTGTCCCCGCCCGCGCGCGCCGCGTCCGCGTGACCGATGAGCGCGAGCGCGAGCGCTCCGCCGAGCGCAAGCTCTCGACGATCGACGACGACTCCCGCCCGCGAGGCGTCCGACGCGCGCGCGACGACGCGCGAGACGCGAGACTTGCGAGACTTTTCGCGCTCGACGTCACCGCGCGCGACGCGCGCGCGCGTCGGTGCGGCGCGGAGGGCGAGCGCGCGGGCGTACATCGCTCGAGCGCGTCCTTCTGTCGATGCGCTCGGGTCGCGACCGACGACGCTCGCGAGCGACGGCGTGTGCGGACGACGAGTCGGGTGCGAGGCGAGGCGAGGCGGGCGGGCGTCGGCTTAAGGCGTCGAGCGCGCCGTCGACGCGGTACGACGCGTGCGTTCGACGATCGGGCGTCGAGAGAACGTCAGAGAGTGTTGAATGCGATCAATTGAGTATTGGTATAACCAAAGAGGTGTCTATGTGCAGGTCGCTAAAATTCACACGTCGACGTCGAGCGCGGCGAGCGTATCGAATTCGATGCGCTCCGCCGAGCGTCGACAAAAGTGTCTGAGTGTGCATCGGACGCTTATTGGTTGAGCGACTTGCTGGTGTTCGAAGAACCTTCGGAACCAGCTAAGACAGCGCCGTCCAAGTAGGCGTCGGCCAATTGGATGCGCTTGATGTTTTCTTGCTCGTTCTCGATCTCCTTACCGTACGCCAGGAGGACTTCGAGGGTCATCGTCGGCGGTTCGAACACAACCTCTTCACCCTTGCGCGGGTTGACGAGCTTCGGGCCGAGGGTCTCGTAGCCAACATCGATGATGAAGTCACGGACCTTGTCGTCGTAGACGCGGGCGCGGAGCGCACCGAAGAAATCGATGGATTGGCCTTCGAAGGTGGAGACGAGAACTTCGACATCCTCCTTGGAGACGCCATCCGCCATGAAGATGCCGTTGGCGATGCCGACGCGATCTTCAAAGGTCGGGGACCAGTAGAACTTGTCCATACGGCCATCACGGACGAGCGGCGCGTAAAGGGTGGAGAAATCGTTACCGGTGGCGATGATCGGCACACGCGGGATTTCGATGACCTCGTATTGGCCCGGCAACTGAACGTTCGTCGGGTTGTCGGCGATGTTCATTAGCGTAGCGTTCACCATTTGGTTGTTGACGGTGTATTGCGTGGTACCACCCATACGACCGGCACCGGCGTCAAGATCATTGATGAAGAGGGTGGACATTCTACCCTTCTTGACAATGTCGGACGCTTCGCGGTAACGTTGACGCACGAGCTTGGCCGGTTCGCCGGCGTTGCCGGATTCGAGCTCACCGGCGGACATGACGATCGGGGCGATGCCGAGCTTCTTGAAGATCAAGTCGGATTGGAAAGTCTTACCTTGACCCTTACCACCCCACACACCGAGAATGAGCGGGACCTTAATCTTCGGCAACTGCATGAAGTTCTTGGCGATGTGCACGACGACCTTGTCCATGTACGACGGGGAAATGTAGAAGTTTTCCGTGGTGATGTTGTCGTGGGCAGAGTAGTTCTTTTGGCCCGCGGACAAGTAATCTTGGGAAGACATGACGGCGTTGTGCGTACCACCGATGCCGGCGGCGCCTTGGAACTTGGAATCAACCATGTTGCGACCGCGAGCGATGTCTTGTTGGTCGTCGGAGATGTCCATGTCCATGCCCTTCCAGCGGCTCATCTCAACCTTGGAGCCGTTGGAGACGGAGGAAACTCGGGAACCGAAGAAGGTCTTCGGCGCGACCGAGCGCTTCGTGGTGGCGTTAGCCTGTACACGCGCACAAACAATCACGAAATCGCGCATTCACGGTCAGTCACACGTCCCGTCGCGTCGTCGGGCTCGCGTCTCTCGCTCTTCGCGAAAAAGGAGAAGAGCACACACGAATCCGCCACCCCTCCCAGACCCCATCCATCCCCATCCATCATCGTCCACCCTCGATCGCGCGCGCGCGCGAGCCACCACCGCTCGCGAGAGACGCGCTCGCGGGTCGATCTATTCTTTACCACCGTTCCCCCACCCACTCTCTCGCTCACATCCCTCGCGCGCGCGCCACCTCTCGCGCGAGATGAGATGATCGCGACGGCGCGCCCACCCCCCTCGCGGATAACGCCCAACCCTCGACGTTGCACGCGCGCGCGATGACGCGGTCACCCATCGCGCGCGCGCATCGAGAGACATAATATTTACATCTCCCATCGCGCGCGTTTTTCGTCGCGTTCGCTCGCTCGCGCGCACCTTGACCCCGCATCGCGGGTGCGTAATCATCGTAGCCATGACCGAAACCGTGGTGTTTTGTGGAGGCACCGTGCCGCGCGCGCGCGGGGGTCGGGTCGGGTACCGACTGTCCGACCGGGACAGTACGCGTTCGTGTATTGGGATCGAGTGTGCTTGTATACGCGTGTGCATACGACGTGTGTGTATTTTCGATTTTTTATGTCTGCGCATGTACTCGCGCGGGCACACACGTGCCCGTAGTGTGCGATCGAGAAATACCGTCCATCCATCCGACGAAGACGGCGGTGTGGATGACGCGTCGCCTCGCGTCGGATGAGGGCATCCACCCGTTCGCCCATGGGGGGGGGACACATCGACGAGTCACGCGACGAGTCAATCGTCGTCGGTCGGTCGGTCGGTCGGTCGGTCGGTCGGCGGTCGGTCGGGGGCCGCGCCGCGGTCGGTCGCCGCCGGCCCGACCTGGACGCGGAATGTCGCCACGTGGATGGTTGGTGGGCGTCCCGTCGACGGGTGCGATGAATGAGGAAACGCGCGCGCGCGTGAGACGACGACGCGCGGGTGTCGCGCGCGCATACACACACACACACGCGCGCGTCGTCTCGCATGAAACGCTTGTTCGGTGCGAAACGCGCGGTGGCGCCGGCGCGAACGCTGGAGGAGACGGCGCAATCGCTCGATGCGCGCGCGAAGACGATTGATGGGAAAATCGCCGCGCTCGATCGGGAGTTGGTGAAACATCGGGAGGCGATCAAGCGAACGAGGCCTGGGGCGGCGCAGGAGGCGGCGAAGAGACGGGCGCTCGTCGTACTCAAGCAAAAGAAGATGTACGAACAGCAGAGGGATCAGTTGGGGGGGCAATTGATGAATGTGGAACAAGTGGCCTTTGCGAGCGAAAACGCCAAGGATACGGTGGAGACGGTGCGCGCGATGCAGAGCGCGTCCAAGGAGCTCAAGACGACGTTTAAGGCGAAGGAGTTCGATTTGGAAAAGATCGACGCGTTGAACGACGACATGGCGGATTTGTTGGATCTAGGCGAGGAGATTCAGGAGACGTTGGGGAGGAGCTACAACGTGCCGGACGGGTTGGACGAGGACGATTTGCTCGACGAGCTCGACGCGTTGGAGTTGGACATGTTGGAAGAGGAGGCGGAACTCACGGATGGGGTGCCGAGTTACTTGCAAGACGAGGCCCTTCCGGAAGCGCCGGAAGAAGAGCCCGTCGTGTTGCCCGAGGCGGGCGCCGTCGCCGCGGAGACCGCGGGACAGGAGACCGCGCCCGCGGTGCGAGACACCGCGTGAGTGTCGCGGTTAGAAGGTTAGATTGTGTATATGTTACATACGATGTTTCACGCGTACGATTCGTGCCTTTGCGCTACATGAGTCGAAACGAATCTTCGTTGGCGTGACGCCACATGAGCATCGAGCACTCCAACCAGTGCGGCGTGACGACTTTAATATCTCCTCGACTCGTCGCTTTCCGAACCTTGTCGGTCGATCGCGCGGTCGCGACGACGTGTGTCGTCTCTTCGGTGATGGTGGTGGCACACTTGGCGCCGAAATCTTCGGCGAGAATCCACAACGGGTGCTTGGTGGGATCCATGTCGATGGGGAACACTCTGCTAAACACGACGTGGACGCCGGCGAGCACGTCCATGCGGTGCTCGTGAAGTATACTCTGTACGTTCGGCAGCGAGCTCTTTTCCAAGACGTCGTACCGTTCGAAAAACGCCGTGTGCACGGATTGAAACACTTTCAGCGCTGTCGAGAGCATTCCTTCCTCCTTGCTCTCGTCGTGTCCGACTTCCAAAAGTGACAGACCCGAGAGTCCAAACTGCCTGCGTGATTCGGCGAAGAATAAATATCGCTCGCACGTGATGAGATTTTCACGATACGACGCCCAAACGCTCGCCGTGTCGTCGAAAATCAGACACGCGTCGACGAGCTTTTCCAGCGGACCATCCAAGACTTTCTCAGACGGCGCCCACAGCCGACCTCCTTCCATCTCACCGAGACCCTTGACCGTTCCTTTGATCCATTTCGTTTCTGGGTCCAGTAGCGCCACCATTTGCTCCGCGTATTCTTGTGAACCCATGGTGTTGATGTGGATATCGAAAAGGACCGAAGCCGATTGCAGAAACTCTCGCACTCCGGGTCTCAACTTGGTGAGCAAATCGAGGTGTTCCAGATGAAAGACTGTTCGCACCAATGGATCTTGCGCCCTTTCCGCGCGCGCGACGTCCGCATCCAATAAGACAACGGCGTTATTCAATGAGTTCGCGTTCATTCGCAATTCGGGAACCGCGACGCTGTTCAAGAGCGTGTGATCCAAGTCTAAAACCAGCGCGAGTTTCCTCGATTCAACCAGACGCGAGAGTTCTGGACTGAATTTTCTGTCCTCTTCAGCGGCATCATCGAGCGCACGCTTCGTCTCTCTGGACCGCTCGCTCCTCTTCTTGTATTGCGGCGAGTTCACGTTGTTCAATGTGCTCTCATCGGCGTCGTCGCGAATGCGCGATAGTTTTTCAATCGTGTCGAATTCACCCCCTCCCATCAACTCGTGACTCGTCGTGTGCGCGTCAATCTTCTTGAACTTCGCTGGCGACGTCTGTCCGCCTTCGTTCTCCTCGGGAACGTCTCCGGGCTCGAGCAAGTTAACGAGCTTCGGAAGTTCACCCTCCTCCTCTTCATCAGACTCATCGTCTTCACCTTTACCGCTCAACCGCCTGATGCGCGCTTTTCTAACCTCCAACGGTGGTCGGCTCAGTGGCGGCTTCGGTGGCTTCGGCGGCGGCGGCTTTGGTGGTTTCGGCGGCGGCGGTTTCGGCGGCGGCACGCGTTCCTCTTCCTCCTTTTTCCGCTCCACCACTTCACCCTGTATTTCACCCTCCTCGCTCTCCTCGTCGTCCGAGTCTTCATCGGTAGATGATTCTGGTTTCGGCAGTTTCACCCTCTTCACCGTGCGCACATCGCCATCTACGCTCTTCGAACGCGTCTTCGTCGGCGGCGCCCCCGGCGGTGGCCTCGGCGCCTTGGGCGGAGGCGGTTTCGGCGGCGGCACCTCGCTCGATTTCTTGGCACCGATCGATGATTTCACCACTTTCGCTTTTTTCGACGTCTTGACCGCGAACGGCGCGCCCGCTCTCGCCGTCGCCGCCGCCGCCGCGGCCGGAGGAGGAGGCGGCGGCACCATCCTCGCTGCGTTCGTCGCGTCCACCGTCGCGAACACCCCCTCGCGCGTCGCCGCCGGCGCCATCGGTGGAGGCGGAGGCACCGTCGGCATCAAGAACTGCCGCAGCGACGTCTTCATCGTGAACGGCGGCGGCGGCGGCGGGCGCGCACCGCTCGAGCTCGTTTGACAGTTTAAACCACTCACCGCGCGCTCGGACGCCTCCCGCGTGCGCATCGTCGCCGCCGCGCGCGCGAACTCGCGCACACGCCTGTATCTCTTCGCGCGCCGCGTGCTCGCGCGCGCGACGCCGGCGGCGGCCCGCCGCGCTCTGCCGCACGGGACCGAGCCCATCGCCAGTCATCCGCGCGCGAGATAGTCATCCGCGCGCGAGCGTGCGACGCTTCGGAAAATCGACGCGCGAGGACGCGCGAACGACGCACCGCGAGCGCGAGCGTCATGAACGTCGATCGCGAGACGATCGCCAACGCGCGCGTCCTCATGGTGGGCGCCGGTGGCATCGGGTGTGAACTTTTAAAAACGCTCGTCTTGCACGGTTTTCGAGATATCACCGCGATCGATCTGGACACGATCGACGTCTCCAATCTCAACAGACAGTTTTTGTTTCGCAGGCGACACGTCGGGATGGCGAAGAGCGAGGTGGCGAGGGAGTCGGTGTTGAAGTTTAGACCCGACGCGAAGATTGAGGCGATGCGGGCAAACGTCAAGGAGACGAGGTTCGATAAGGAGTACTTTAAGAAGTTCGACGTCGTGTTGAACGGGTTGGATAATCTAGAGGCGAGACGACACGTGAACAGGCTGTGTCTGGCGGCGGAGGTGCCGCTCGTGGAGAGCGGGACGACTGGATATAAAGGACAGGTGACGGTGCACGCGCGGAAAATTTGCGCGTGCTTTGAGTGCACGGAAAAGCCGACACCGAAGAGTTATCCGATCTGTACGTTGCGAGACACGCCGGATAAACCGATTCATTGCATTGTTTACGCGAAGGAGCTGTTATTTAGTAAATTGTTCGGGGATACGAGCGCGCAGAGCGACTTGGACGAGGAGGACGCGGTGGAGGCTGGAGCATTTCGGCGAAATGACGGCGAGAGCGGCGTCGAGTACGCGAAGCGCGTGTTCCAATTCGTGTTCGGGACGAAGATCGAAGGGTTGCTGCTCAAGGAGGACATGTGGACGAACAGAGAGAAACCGATGCCGATCACCACGGCGAGCGTGGGTTTGGACAGCGTCTTTGAGGAGAGCGATCCGCAGGCGCAAAGCGCGAGAAGAGCGCACGGCTTGATGGATCCGCAAAAGGTGTGGACTCAGAGTGAGTGTGCGAAAGTCTTCGTCAGTGCACTCGCGCGAATCATAGAACGCGACGGTCCGCAAGAGTTCGATAAGGACGACGATGACGCCGTGGAATTCGTCACCGCTGTGAGCAATTTGCGCTCTGCGAATTACGGCATCGCTCCACAAAGCTTGTTCGACGCCAAGGGCATGGCGGGGAACATCATCCACGCGGTTGCCACGACGAATGCGATCGTGTCTGGCCTAATAGTCATCGAGGCGATCAAAATATTACACAAAAGAATGGATCAGACGCGATACACGTGGGTTCTAGAGCACCCGAACTCCGCCGGTCGACTTCTGCAACCGGAATCGAAGGGCGAACCGAATCCCAAGTGCGCGGTGTGCGGTAACGCTCGCGTGGAGTTGGTGTGCGACACGACGAAATTCACGAAGGGCGAGCTCATCAAGAAGGTATTGAAGGGTAAACTGAGCGTGAACGAACCGTCCGTGTACTTTAACGGAACAGTTCTTCACGAAACGGGCGACGATTTGGACGAGGACGAAGTGGAGATGTACGCCTCCTTCGAAACGCGCGCCTTAAGCGCGCTTCCGGGAGGAGGCGTCGTCAACGGCTCAATCCTCTCCGTAGAGGAATTTTCGCAGGATTTCAAGTTTGAACTCATGGTGACGCACCGCGAGGAATGGGATGAAGAGAAGGAGCCCGACGGGTTCCTTTTGCGAGGCGAGGAAGTCAAGGCTCGCGAGGAGGACGCCGGAGACGAGGTGAACGCGACTGAGGAGAGCCCGGTCGCGGACGATGGGCTACTCATAGTAGACGACGACATCGAGGTCGTTCCTAGCGCCGCGCGCAAGCGAACCAGAGACGAGGGCGAGGGTGACAACGGACATAAAGTGGCTAAACTGTCATAAGAAACACTTCATCTCTCTCCGTGCGAGACCTTTTCCAGAACAACACAACAACAGTAAAAAAGTAGAAAGAACGCGCTCACGGGTACGATTCGTTCGCCGCGTCCGCCTCGGCCATCTCCTCCGCCTCGACGAACGTCTCGTACGCCTCCTCGTCCATCAAACGCGCCCCCGCCCTCTCTCTCGATTCCACCACGATCAGCGTCGTCTCCGGTCCTCGCACTTTCCCGTACGGATCCCGCACCGCGTCCTCGTTTATCTCTCTCACCACGCAATCGAACGGCGCCGCGATCTCGCGCGTGCCCTCCGCGTTCGCCCACCTCGCGTGATACAGCTCGTCGCTCGCGGTTCGACGAAAGCCCCTCCACGAGATCTCCAACAGCGTCTCCCCCGCGCGCGCGCGCTCACCGACCGCCCGGCGCGCCTCTATCTTTCGCACGTCTCCGATGACATCGAACGCGCGCTCGGACATGCCGATCTCGTGCGTCGTCGCGCCGTCGCCGTCGACGGCGCGCTCGCGCACGACTTCATGAGTCGTCGTGAATCGAACCGTCCCGAACCGTCTCGCGCGCGACGAGGACGCGCGCGACGCCACGGGCGCGTCGCCGACGCGAGAGAACGCACGGCCGATCGCATCGAGCGTCGCGCGCGTCGATCGACGCATCCTCGATCGATGGGCGCGTCGTGTAATCGCGTCGGTATCGTTACGTCATCAGTATGCGTCGCGCGTCCGGCGTCGTCTCGCGCGCGCGCCCCGCGCGAGGCGATCTCTTCGGGTTCGACCACGCGTACGGAAGGCTCGATAAGCGTCGTCGGCGTCGCGCAGGCGTCGATGCGTCGCCTCGCGTCGTCGTGGGCGTCATCGTGGGCATCGTCATCGTGATTCGGTCGTTGACGACGACGACGACGACGACGACGACGACGACGTCTCGACGCGTCGACGGTACATCGGGCCCGAGCGCGGCGTTTTGCGCGCGAGACGACCCGATCGTGTGCGCGCACGGCGGGGACGTGCGAGAGGGCGAGCTCGCGAACACTCGAGCGCCGCTGACGAGAGCGAGCCGACTGTACGACTGCGTCGAGATCGACGTCGCGCGCACGAACGACGGCGCGCTGGTGGCGATGCACGGGAGAGACGTGAGAAGATTCACGCGAGGGGCGCTGTCGGACGTCGGGGAGGTGTCGAGGGATGAGTTGGAGATGTGGAACGCGGACGGCGCCGAGGCGTTGGATTTCGAGCGAGCGTTGGGCGCGGCGTTGGAGCGAGGACGAGCGACGCTCGGACAGATCACGATAGATTTTAAAGAGAACGCGCCGAAAGGTGGGCGTGGATTGGCGGAGGCGGTGGTGACGGTCGGGAAGACGCTCGGGTGTGAGCAGTGCTTGTATTGGGGGAAGAGCGACGAGACGGTGCGAGAGGCGTTGCGTCTGGGCGCGAAACGCGTCGGATTCGTCGTCGCGAATTTCTCAGCCGTACTTCGAGCGCAACGTTTCGATCAACTCCACGGACGCGTCAAGGGCGCACACGCGGTGGCGGTGCAATCGGAGATGGTGACGACGGATTTTGTGCGCAAGGCGAGAAAAAAACGGCTCGCCGTTCACGTGTGGACAGTGAATGACGAGGACGCGATGCAACGTATCGTAAACTTTGGAGTGGACGGCATCGTCACCGACGAGCCGCAATTATTGAAGCGAACGCTCGAGCGCATGCGTCGACAGTGTCCGAGAGGAAACGACGAGGTGTGAGCGTCGAATATTACAATTTGTATCAATGAGTTACATGTACTAGCTAGCTACTTGCCGCCGAATCCAGAAAATCCCATCATCGCCGCCATCTCGGGATCCAACCCTCCGAGTTCTTGCAATTTCTCTTCCTCGGCCTTCTTCTTCGCCGCTTTCTTCGCCGCCTCCTTGGCCTTTTTCCTCGCCTTGAGCGTCTCCTCGTCCGCCTCGGCGATGGCGAGTCGTTCGGCGTACTCCTTCGGCTTCCCCCCGTTCGCCGCCTCCTCCGCCTTGCGCTTCTTCACCTGCGCAAACTTCGCCTTGACTTGTTCCACCGTCGATCTCTCCACGCGCATCGACAATCCACGCGCCTTCATCTGTTTCTTCCCGTTGATGTGGTCCAAATACGCCGCCGAATCGTGCAACACCACCCCGGTCTCCTTACACTGAAACCCCATCCCCGCCCCGGTCTCCGGGTTCACGATCTGCTTCGTCCCGACCCTGCTCTCGATGTCCCGCTTGTAATTCCTCTGTATGATGTTATCCACGCGCAGATCATCGCGCACGACGAGCGCGCCCGCGCGCCCCGCGGTCGGGGGCGCCGGTTTCCCACCTCCCTTCTCCGCCTCCGCCTCGCGCTCTTCCCGCTCTCTCGCGCGCGCCGCGTACGCATCCCGATCCCACGTGCGACGCCGCGTGTTATCCACCCCCGCCGCGCCCGCCATGGCGTCCGCGTCTGCCGCGCCGCCCCTCGTTCCCACGCGCGCACGCGCGTGCATTCGGGTGCGCCCCGCCCACGCACATTCACCGTTCACGACTCGCCAATACCCCCCCAGCCCCCTTATCGAGACCCGACCGATCGGCGCCGCCCATCGCGTCACATCGCGTCACGCGCGTTCGACGACATGTCCAGTTTCAGCGAGGCCCCGGCCGGGGACGCCGCCAAGGGTGCGCGCGCGCGTGTTTCCCGCGCTCTCGCGCGTCGCGCGATCGAGTCTCGACGCGTCGGACGCGCGAGAGGCGCGAGGTTGCGCGCGATGAAGGATGAGCGATGAGACACGCGCGCGAGGGTGACGCGACGCGCGGATGGACGCGAGAGCGCGAGAGCGCGAACGAGAGAGACTGACGAACGCGCGTTCGATCGGACGTCGCGACTCGCGCGCGCAGGCGCGAAGATTTTTAAGACGAAGTGCGCGCAGTGCCACGTCGCGGAGAAGGGTGGCGGACACAAGCAGGTGCGTCGCCGCCGTCGCGTCTCTCGACGCTCGAGCGTCGCGAGGGGGGAGTGAAAACGCGCGACGTGAGAGAGTGAAACATCATCGTGACTGACCCTCGATCGGTCGTGGCGCGCGCGCAGGGTCCGAACCTCGGCGGTTTGTTCGGACGCGTCTCCGGCACCACGGAGGGTTTCTCGTACTCGGCGGCGAACAAGAACAAGGGCGTGACTTGGAGCGAAGAGACCCTGTACGATTACCTGTTGAACCCGAAAAAGTACATTCCGGGCACGAAGATGGTCTTCGCCGGTCTCAAGAAGCCGGAAGATCGCGCCAACTTGATCGCGTTCTTGAAGGAGAGCACCAAGTAGGAGAGACGTCGAGAGACGCACGGCGACGCCGCGCGCGCGCGAATCGCGCCGCCGTCGCCCTGACTCCGACGGTAGTAACTATTGATTGTCACGCATACACCCACCGTAATACACTCATTCACGACACGGCGCGAATTCGATCGCGCGGATTCGATCGCGGCGCGCGCCCGGCGCCCGGCGCCCGGCGCGGGGCGAACGCAAACCCAGTCCCCGAAACCCATCCGCAGATCGCCGCGCGACGCCTCGCTCGACGACCGATCGCGCTCGATCGCGCGCGCGAGGGGACGATCGAAGGTACCTCGTCCGTCTCTCGGGAGGTGCGCGAACGCGACCGACGCGCGAGACGTGAACGGGGCGCGAGACGCGCGATCGGGGACGAATTGGGATTGAATTGGATTGGATTCTCATCGTTTGAATTCGTGGCGACGCGACGCGGGAGCGGTGATCAAAACGAGGTGAGACGTCATGTACGGTGGTGATGAGGTGAGCGCGGTGGTGCTTGATCTCGGCACGCACAGTGTCAAGGCGGGGTACGCCGGGCAGGACACGCCGCAGCACGTGTTTCCGAGCGACGTCGGGACGTGCCCGAAGAGCGGGGACGTGGACATGACGGACGGCTCAAGCGCGAGCACGCGTGATTTTTACGTGGACTCGATGGGGGTGCGACGCGACGGCGTGGAGGTGCAGTCGCCGTTCGGGGAGAACGGAATGCTCGAAGATTGGGAGGCGGTGGAGTCGATTTGGGAGCACGCGTTGAAAAAGTGTTTGGCGATTCAAACGGACGAGCATCCGATCTTGCTCTCCGAACCGGTGCACAACTCGGACGCGGTTCGAGCGAAAATGACGGAGTTGATGTTTGAAAAGTACGCGCCTCCCGCGCTCTTTTTGGCGAAGAACCCGGTGTTGAGCTCCTTCGCGGTGGGCAAGGCGTCGAGCTTGGTGATCGACATGGGGGGCAAACACACCACGGTCTCCGCCGTTCACGACGGGTACGCGCTGCAAAAGTCGGTGGTGCACTCGCCGCTCGGTGGCGACGCCTTGTCCGGCGTCGTCGCAAAGTATTTAGAAAATCAGAAGATCGACGTGCGACCTCGGTACGCATTCACGAAGAAGCAAAAGGGCGACGGCGAGTTTGAAGTCAAGGCCGTGAACCACCCCAAAACGACGGCGTCGTACGCGGCTTTCAAAAGGCTTGAAATCATGGAAGACATCAAGGCGACCGTGTGTCGTTTAGACGACCACGTGTTCAACTCGGATGAACACAAGAATGTCGCCGGCGTCACGTACGAGCTGCCCGACGGGAATACGATCGAAGTCGGCGTCGAGCGTTTCCAGATTCCTGAATTGTTGTTCCAGCCCGAACTTTTGAAGGAATTGGACGTGAAGGTGCCCGCGCTCAGTGGCGATACGAAGTTGAAGAGCATTCCGGATTTGGTTCTCGAGTGCATCAACAAATCCGACGTCGACGTGCGCAAGGACTTGTGGGGCAACTTGGTATTGGGTGGTGGTTGTAGCATGTTCGCGAATATGCGCGAACGATTAGAGGGGGCGCTGTTTGACCACGCTCCGCAAAACGTGAAGACGAAGGTGATCGCGAGCATGAACAGCGTGGAACGACGATATGCCACTTGGATCGGAGGCTCTATTCTCGCCTCACTGGGCTCGTTCCAGCAACTTTGGATGAGTAAGCAAGAGTACGAAGAACACGGCGCCAACTTGGTTCAGCGCAAGTGTCCGTAAACGAAAGCATCTTCCTTTTCTACTAGCCTTTCAATGTGTCATAATTACACGAGAGTTGATAATAATCGCTAATCGCGTTCGTTCAAAAAGTTACATTCGTCTCGGAGTTCGAAGACGTGCGTTAGTTTACGCAGTCACGTGAAACCGTTTCATGCGCTTCGCGCGCGCGTCCGCTTGTCGTTGCTTCTTGATGTCATCATAGATTTTTCGAAATTTCGCATAGTCGATGCCGTGATCCTCCTCGCTCTCCGCCCCGAGGTCGTCCCATAATTTCTTCTTCTGCAAACCGGTGCCCTCGAGCACGGTTTCAAAAAGATTATTAAACTTTCGACGTCGATCGAGCCACGTCTCCATCGACTTCAAAAACGCATCCTCGATCTTCACTCGCTCGCTCTCCGTGATCACCTCACCTTTTTTCTTCGCCAGACGAAGCGGCGCGAGTCGTTCCTCCAACGCCGCGTTTTCCTTTTCCAACGCGCGTCGCGCCGTCTCCATCTCCTCCACGCTCTGCACGCTTCTCAGCGCCCGCAACGTTGATTTCAACCCACGCACATTTTCATTCAGTCCTCCGACCTCCTCCATCACCACTCTCGTCCGCGATCGCATCTCTCGCAGCGCGTCCGCGTCCAGCACCTCCCCGTCTTGGAGCGCATGATACACCTTTTGCTTCCCCGCATCCCTAAACGCGATCTTCCCTCTCTCCGCGAGCGCGTCCAGATACTTTTGCGCCAATCCTTTTTTCACCCCTCGCGCGCCGAGCGCGTCCCCGACGTTCGTCGCGTTCACCGGTCGATTCACGTCGTTCACGTACGTCAGCACGACATCCATCCTTCAAAAATCTCTCCTTTCTCCTCCTCCCTCGCGCGTTCGACCGTCGTCTCCTCTCGCGCCGCGCGACGCGGTTCGGACGGATCGACGGTTTGCGTCGTCGCTCGCGTCTCGTTCGTTCGTTCGTTCGACGCGCGTCGCGTCGCGGTCGAGTGGCGCGGTGCCGACATTGCGCGGTCGGTCCGCGGTCGGGTCGGTGGCACGCCACCAGTGTGATCCCGCGGGTCCCGGTCGAGTCGGTCCCGAGTCGAGTCGTTGATCCGAGGCGCGTTCCCTCGCGCGCGCGCGGCCGCAGAGCGCGACGCGCGAGACGGCGCGGTGACGCGCGCGAACGGTGGAGTGAAAATTCCATCGTCGTTCCCCGTCGCGCGCATCGGTGACGCGCGACCGACGGCGAGTCGGTGAGACGCGAATCGGTCGCGGGGTGGAACCCGCGACGCGCGCGCGTGGATTGGGCGCGCGCGCGTGAGGGGCGAAGGGGACGACGCGCGGTGGAGTCATGGCGACGGTGAATCAGGTGGTGGAGCGAGGATGTTCGATGCTCGTGCATTTCGACCGGGCGACGAGCGCGGTGGAACTGAAGGAGGCGCTCGAGACGGGGAGCGCGGAGGAAAAGGCGGATGCGATGAAGAAGGTGATCTCGCTCTTGCTGAGCGGGGAATCCATGCCGCAGGTGTTCATCACCATCGTGCGGTACGTGCTCCCGAGCGAGGATCACACGGTGCAGAAGCTGTTGTTGCTGTACATGGAGACGATCGAGAAGTGCGGGCCGGATGGGAAGATTTTACCGGAGATGATTTTGTTGTGTCAAAACTTGAGAAACAACTTGATGCATCCGAATGAGTTTTTGCGCGGGTGCACGCTTCGATTCTTGTGTCGGATCACCGAGCACGATTTGCTCGAGCCGTTGATTCCGTCAATCGTGCAGAATCTTGAACATAGGCACTCGTACGTGCGACGAAACGCGGTGATGGCGATTCATAATATTTACGAGTTGCCCGACGGCGAACACTTGATTCCCGACGCGCCGGAGATCATCGAGTCGTTTTTGATGAGCGGTGAGAACGACGTCGGAACGCGGAGAAACGCGTTCTTGATGTTGTACACGCACGCCGAAGACCGTGCGGTGAATTATTTGATGGAAAACATCGAGTCTGTGTCGCACTGGGGCGACATCATGCAGACGGTGGTTCTCGACTTGATTCGCAAGGTGTGCCGTTCCGATCCGACTCAAAAGGGCAAGTACATCAAGATCATCTTGATGTTGCTCGGCACGAACAATGCGTCGGTGGTGTACGAGTGCGCGAACACGCTCGTGGCGCTTTCAAACGCGCCGACCGCGATCAAGGCCGCGGCGAACTGCTACTGCCAATTGCTCGTGAGCCAGAGCGACAACAACGTCAAGCTCATCGTGCTCGATCGTCTCACGGATTTGAAGAAGGATAACAAGGAGTTGCTCCAAGAGATGATCATGGATATTTTACGCGCGATCGCGTCGCCGAACATTGACATAAAGCGCAAGACGCTCGACTTGGTGCTCGACCTCATCACTCCGCGCAACATCGACAACGTCACGGGCATGTTGAAGACGGAAGTCGTCAAGTCGCAGAGTGAGAACACGAGCGACGTCGGCGAGTACCGTCAAATGCTTGTGCAGGCGATCCACAAGTGCGCGCTTCGATTCCCCGAAGTTGCGGGTACCGTTATTTACCTTCTCATGGATTTCTTGAGCGACTCGACCAACGCGAGTTCCGCCGACGTCGCCTTTTTCATTCGGGAGATTGCGTTCACGAACAAGGCGCTTCGACCGGGCATCATCGAGCACTTGTTGGATGTGTTTTCCACCATTCGTAGCAGCCGAGTGTGCGCGACGACGTTGTGGATAATCGGTGAGTTCAGCACGACGAATCAGGAAATCGAGGCGGCGCTCGACGTTATGCGCATGAGCTTGGGTTCGGCGCCGCTCTTGGAAGAAAAGAAGGCGGAAGAAGAAGACGAAGAAGTCGCGACGAGCAATGAGGGAGCTGTTCGACCGGCTGTTTTAGCGGATGGTACTTACGCGTCTCAAGCCGCGACATACCCGACCGGGGCCATCTCGCAGTTGCCGAACGTACGAGAAATGTTGCTCAAGGGTGACTCCTTCCTGTCCGCGGTGATCGCGAGCACGCTGACCAAGCTCGCGTTGAAGGTGCTGAACGATGATTCTTTCGCACAGGAGACCAAGAACGCGATTCAGGCGGAATGCATGTTGTACATTGTGAGCATGTTGCGCCTCGGTCTCAGCGGCACGCTGCCAACCGCCATCGATATGGATTCCAAGGCGCGTTTGGAGCTGTGTTTCCACGTGCTCAGATTCCCCGAGGAGGCGGACACGGATGTTTGGCTTAAGTCTTGCGGTGAATCGTTCGCGCTGATGATTGAAGAGAAACTCAGACGCGAGTCTCGGAACGAGGCGAGCTCCACCGCTCCGACGGCGCAGGCGGATGATTTGATAGATTTCCACCACCTGAAGTCGCGCAAGGGCATGACGCAGTTGGAGATTGAGGACGCCGTCGCGACGGACCTCGCGCGCGCGACCGGTTTCATGGATTCGGTCAAGAAGGATGGTCGTAGCTTGGATCGCGTCGTGCAACTGACGGGTTTGAGCGACACCATCTACGCGGAGACGTACGTCACGGTGCACCAGTACGACATCACGTTGGACGTCACGCTCACCAACCGCACGGACGAACCTCTTCAAAACGTCATGCTGGAGTTGTCGACGATGGGCGACTTGAAGTTGGTGGAGCGACCGCAACCGCTCAACTTGGAGCCGTTTGGAACGCAGACGCTTCGATCGAGCATCAAGGTGAGCTCGACAGAGACGGGTGTCATCTTCGGTAGCATTGTCTACGAGAGCGCGAGATCGGATCGTAACGTCATAGTGTTGAACGACGTGCACATTGATATCATGGATTACATTCTCCCGGCCACGTGCAGCGACACGGCGTTTAGAAATATGTGGGCCGAGTTTGAATGGGAGAACAAGGTGGCGGTGAACACAAACATCTCCGATATTCGCCAATACTTGGATCACATCGTGGATAGCACGAACATGAAGTGCCTCACCCCGCCGAGCGCACTCGAAGGCGAGTGCGGTTTCCTCGCCGCCAACCTGTACGCGAAGTCCGTTTTCGGCGAAGACGCCCTCGTGAACGTCTCCATCGAAAACGTCGACGGCGAAATCAGCGGTTTCATTCGCATTCGCTCCAAGACGCAAGGCATCGCCTTGAGCTTGGGCGATAAGATTACGTTGAAGCAGAACCTCGAAGAGTAAAGCTAGTCTCGTTGTTAAATATAGTCTACCACGCAAACCAATCATCGTTACAACGCGCGCACGAACGCACTCATTTACTTCGCCCCGTGATTTTCACGTCCTTGGTGATCTCCGGAATTCCGGCGTTGCTCGCGAGATACTCGGGAAAAACCTTCAAGCAGTCGTCCACGCACTTGGGCGCGAAGCGCACGTACCCACACACCCTCTCGTAACAAAACTGCACGTACCCCCACAGCTCATTAAACCTTGCCTGCCGCTTCGCCGCCATTTTCTCGTACCGTTTCGGGTTCTTCTTCAACCCGTCCCGCTCGAATCCCGAATCGTCAAACGCCTTCGGCGCGCCCTCTCTGATGCTCACTCGCGGTCCATCTCTCCCGAAAATCCCGCTCGACGCGAGATTCGCCTTTTGCTCGCTCGCCATCTTCATCTCTCTCGCGTTCATCGCGTACAACACCGGTTCGTTCTCCCCTCCGGTCTCCTCCGCGCTCGGCTCGCAGCGGCGCCAGAAATTTTGAAGAAGCTGCGCGTACCCGATCCTCTCGCCGTCGTACTCCACCCTCACCCCGCGCACGCCGTCGTCGAACGTCCCCGGGACGACGGAGGTCACGCCCTTGTACCCGAGATCGCGATAGGTCGACTCCAAGAACGCGGGCTCGCCCGCGCCGGCGTAAAAGACGTCCGCGCGCGCGACGGCGCACGGCGAGGCGAGCGCGAGCGCGGTGGACATCGCGAGCGCGGCGCCGAGCGTCGACGGCGAGGAGGAGGTCGACGCGGGGGACGTCGGCGCGCGCGCGCGACGGCGCGCGGGCGTCGGCGCGCGCGCGAGGGCGGGTGCGAACGCGACGACGCGCATCCGTGTGCGGGCGCGCGGCGTCACTCGTCGTCGGGACGACGCGTCCACCGATCGGTCGCGCGACGCGCGCGGGGGACGACGACGGTGATGCTGACGTCGACGTCGACGGTGGCGCGCGTTCGCGACGTCTCGCGCGCGCGCGGCGCGCGAAGAGGGGACGGCGCGCGCCGCCGCCGGGAAGACGATTGTCGAGGACGGCGCGTCGGTGCGCGCGCGCGCGTGGTGGCGCCGGCGCGGGAGAGAGACGGGGAGGAGGGCGAGCGGCGTTACGTTCGTCAGGGGCACGCGAACGAGGACGTCGAGCGCGAGCGGGTGCGTGCGCGCGCGCGCGCGAGAGAGAGAGAGACGAGGCGACGCGGCGGCGCGCGAAGAGACTGACGACGAGGCGCGACGCGATGCAGGGTAATTGCTATGGGTGCGGCGTCTCTCTACAAACGAAGGATGATACCATCGCGGGGTACGTCGATCCGAAGGAATACGCGACCAAGGCGACGCATAAACAGTTTAACATGATGATTTGCGCGAGGTGCGCGCAGTTGAGCAACGGGAAATTCGTCAACGCCGTTGAGGGACAGGGAGGATTGAAGGCGGCGCCCGGGTTGATCACGCCGAAACAGCTCAGAGATCAGTTGAAGACGATTCGAGAGCGCAAGGCGTTGGTGGTGAAGGTGGTGGATGTGACGGATTTTCACGGGAGTTTTTTGAAAAAGGTGCGGGACGTCGTCGGCGGAAATCCAATTTTGCTCGTCGTCACCAAGGTGGATTTATTGAACGCGAACACCGATTACGACGCGCTTCGCGATTGGATCGCACAGGAGGCTGAGTTTAGAAGGTTGACGCTGGCGGGCATCGCTCTCGTGAGCTCGCGTCGCGGATTCGGGATGCGAGACGCCGTGTTACAAATGATGCGAGAACGCAAGGGGCGCGACGTGTACGTGTTGGGAGCGGCCAACGTGGGGAAGAGCACGTTCATTCGCGCCGCGATGGACGAGCTTCGTTCGGCTGGCAATTATTTCGCGCCTTCGAAGAGATTACCCGTGGCGAGCGCCATGCCGGGGACGACGCTCGGCGTCATACCTCTTCGCGCGTTCGAAGGCAAAGGCGTGCTCTTCGACACGCCCGGATTATTTTTACATCACAGATTGAATTCTCTGCTCGGACCGGAAGATCTCTCAACGCTTCGTCTGGGCACGACACTGAAAAAGTACGTTCCCGAGACCCCGGAGTGCGCCGAACCGCCCGGTTTCGCGTCGTTTCAAGGGTACTCTCTGTGCTGGGGATCGTTCGTGCGCCTGGAAGTTGTCCAGTGTCCTCCAAACGTGGGATTTTCGTTTTACGGACCCAAATCGTTGCGTTTGGAGATCGTGAAAACGTCAGAGGTGCCCCCAACGACGCCCGGTCAAGAGGAAGCGGCGCTTCGCGTGGTGAATGAAGTCGACTTTATTCCTCCCATCGACTTTGTCGGTCCGCTCGTCGATTTGTCGGTGTCTGGCCTCGGCGGTTGGATTCGCGTCGAAAAAACGACCGGCAGAGGTGACGGTCCCGTTCACGTGCGCGTGCATGGGGTGCGAGGCTTGGAAGTTTTCGATCGCGACGTCATGCCGACGCCTTAAATAGTTTGTAAAATGTTTGTAAATAGTTTGTTGCTCCGACGACGCGCCATGAGTCATTTGACGGCACGCATCGAAACGTCGCGCGCCGAGATGGCTAATGGCGAATTGGACCTCGAAAATCTTCCTCCTCCTTCCGAGAAGCAACGAGCGAGAGGTTGGAAACGCGATTACTCATGCGTGTGGAAGGAACACGACGAATCCTTGAAATGTCTCTTCGTCGACAAGGCGAAGGACGCCCTGGGAAGGTTCAAAGTGCGCACCGAAATCGATTCAAACGGAAATCGAATCTCACAATATGATTTCACGGGCGGTTCTGTGGTGGCATTGGCGAAGAAGCGCGCGCGTGAAGACGAAAAAAATCACGAAAAGGAACAGTTGATGATGTGCCGCAAGAACCATCAGCGGTGAAGGTGCCGCTACAATGAAGCTACAGCTAAACAATTACGTACAATCTCGACGACGCGCGATCACAATTTACGCTTCATCAACAGTCGCCCGCGCCATCCGAGTAATCCAGGATCGATCCCACCGACACCGTATCCGTGATCTCGATACAACGCGATGACGCCCGGCTTCTTCAGCGCCACGTGTAACCACATTTCCTCAATTTTCATCGTTCGTGCAAACTCCTCAGCCCCGCGCAACATCGCCAAACCTAGACCCATTCCTCGCTTGTCTACCGTCACTGTGAGATCGGACAGATATCCAGAGTCTTGCGGCGGCTCGAGCGTCGAAAATTTCCTTCGCGTCTCGCCGTTAAACGACACTCCCACCGTCGCGACCACTTCGTCGCCCAACGTCCCGATCAGATAAAACCCCCACGGATACGCGCCCACGGCGTTCGACAAATACACCTCCAGCGTCCTTCGCTCCGTGGGAAACCCTTGCATGCCGCTCTCGAGTAACAGCTTTGCCACCGCGCCGACGTTCTCTTGCCCAAACGGGCGCACCTCCAGTCTCTCCCCTCGAAGCGCCGCGCTTCGCTTCCCGCCCGCGATCTCCACCGAAGTCGACCAATCGTCTTTCGGCAAGTCTTCCCTCGGCGGCGTCGGGTCCGCGAACGGGTCCACGGCGACGCGCGCGCGCGTCCCGAAGGATGACCAGCGCGACGACGTCATCACGAACGGCCGCCGACGCGCGCCCGTCGACGCGGTGTGCGGGCCGACGCGCGCGCTCGTCGACGCGGCGCGCGATGTCATCGCGCGCGCGTGCATGGTGCGTCGCGCGAGCGCCGAACGCGCGCGCGTGTGCGGGGAGGGACGCGCGCGCGCGAAGGATAAAGTTTCTCGACTGAGGAGACGAAAAAATGGTATTTGACAAAATTTATTTGATGATGCCGTCGCGAATGGTCGGAAGCGTGCAGGAACCCTCGGCGCAGGCGAACGGGACGCCCTTGTACGTCGCCAGGCCGTCGGCGGTGACGGAGAAGTCAGCGCTGACTTGCTCGAAAACTTTCTTTCTCGGGTTGAGCACGGCGTCGGGCTCGCCGGAGAAACCTTCGCACAAAAGGCGAGTGCCGTTGGCGGCCCCCTCGGGCGGTTGCACGGGTTCCGTCTTGCCTTCGGCGTTGGTACCGCACAGGACCATCGCCGTGGACTCGACGCCGCGCATCTTGGATGGCTTCATGTTGGCCACGCACAAGACGCGAGAGCCCGCGAACGCCTCCTCGGAGATGTGCTTCACCAAACCGCTGACGACTTGACGAGGCGCCTCGCCGCCGAGATCGATCTCCTCAACGTACAAAGAATCGGCGTCCGGGTGACGCTTGACGCTCATCACCGTGCCGACGACGAGGTCGAGACGCGTGACGTCGATCGGGGCGTCGGATGGAACCGGTTTCGCCTTGGGCGCGGGCGCCTTCTTCTTCACCTCAACCTTTTCGGCTTCAAACTTCGAGAACAGCACGTCGCCGATGGACACGGGGGCACCGCTTGGGAGGTTGGCACCGAACGGCTTGAGTTCCCAAATCTTCACCGGCTTGCAGCCAACCTTTTCAAAGACCACCTCGCATGCCTTCGGAATGTACGGTTGCAAAAAGTGCATCGCGACGTACACAGACTCGAGCGTGGATCGGATGATGACGCTCTTGCGCTCTTCGGCGCCCTCACCCTTCACGGCCCACGGCGCGGCGTCTGTGAGGTACTTGTTCGTCGTCTTGACGGCATCAATAGCGAGTTCGCACGCGCCCTGAATGTTGTATCTGGACATAGCCGACTCGGACTTGGCGCGGAGAACGCAGACGCTGAAAATTTTATCAATTTTATCGGCGGCGCACGTCGGCACGACCCCACCGCAGTTCTTCTTCGTGAGGTTGGTCACGCGGTGGACCAAGTTGCCGATGACGTCGGCCAAATCCGCGTTGTGAATCATAGTCATCGCTTGTTCGCTGAAGGGCACGTCGGCGCCGTAGACGCCGCAACGCATCAAGTAGTACCTAAACGTGTCGCTGGAAAACTTCTTCAACACCTCGTTCGGGTCCACGACATTGCCGATGGATTTACTCATCTTTTGTCCATCTTCCGCGGTGACGAACCCGTGGCCGAAGACCGTCTTCGGAAGTGGCAATCCGGTGCTCCAGAGCATGCACGGCCAGATGACGCAGTGGAACCAGATGATGTCCTTGCCGATGACGTGCACGCTCGCCGGCCAGAAATCCTTCTTATCTGTCTCCTCCGGCCACCCGGTGCCGGTGAGATAGTTCGTCAGCGCGTCGAACCACACATACATCACGTGATTCGGGGCGTCGGGCACGGGAATACCCCAATCGAACGTCGTTCTGGAGACGGACAAATCGCGAAGTTCGTCGTTTTGCAAGCGCGCCAAAATTTCATTTCTTCGAGATGCCGGTTGAATAAACTCCGGGTTCGCCTGGATGTGCTCGATGAGCTGCTTCTGGTAGCGACTCTGCTTGAAAAAGTAGCTCTCCTCCTTCATCTTTTTCAAATCCTTCCCGCTCACGGGATCTTTGTACTCGGTCGCCTTGGCCTCGCTCTCCGTCACGAACGTCTCCTCTCTCACGTTGTACCACCCCTCGTACGTATCCAAATAAATGTCCCCGTTATCTCTCGATCGCCTGAACAATTCCGCGCACGCTTTTTTGTGCAAATCACTCGTCGTTCGGTTGTACACATCGTTCGACACGTCCAATCTCGCGTTCAGCTCTCGAAACGCCTCGACGTATCCGTCGACGAACGCCAACGGCGCCATCCCCTTCTCCTCCGCCGCCTCCGCTATCTTCTGCCCGTGCTCGTCCGACCCGGTCTGAAACAACACACGCCGTCCATACGATCGGTGGTACCTCGCCAAGACGTCCGTGGAGACGGATTCATACGCGTGTCCCATGTGCGGCGCGCCGTTGGCGTAGTTGATCGCCGTGGTGACGCTAAACCTCTCCTCCGTCGGGTCCGCGCTCGGCGTCGTCGCCTCCGTCGCGACGTTCATCGCCGGGATCGCGTCCGCGTTCGCGTTCGGCGTCGACGTCTCCTCCGTCTCCACGCGCATCGCTTCCAGGCCCGTCGTCGCGGCGTCGACCTCGGTCGCCGCCGCATCGACTTCGGCGACGTCTCGCGCGCGCGTCTCGCGCGTCTCGCGCTCGACGCGCTCGGACGACGCCGAAGGCGCCGAAGGGGCCGAGTGTCCACCGCCCATGGTGGTCGCCTCGACGTGAAGTCGCGCGTCGGCGTCGCGATGTGTCGAGACGTCGGCGCGCGCGGGCGCGATCGATGACGCGCTTTATCGATTCCGCACTCTCTCTCGCGCGCGCGTCCACCGACGACCGCGCGAGCGAGGCGAGACGACGCGTGGAGACGCGTTCGTCGCGTCCATCGCGCGCGCGGCGTCGAGGCGACGGACTCGCGCGCGCGAGGCGATGATGAAGTCGATGGGCGCGCGGGTGCTGTCCCTGGTGGAGACGCGCGTCGTCGCGTCGTCGGCGTCGTCGGTGGCGGCGTCGAGGACGACGATGCGAGGGACGTACGCGACGAGTTCGAAGCCGTACGCCGTGCTCGGTGGACGAAGCGCCGAGGGGAGTCGCGGGAGCGGTGGGTCGTCGTCCGCGGGCGGCGGGAAGGGTGGTGCGCGCGGGTGGTCGACGTCGGCGCGGGCGGCGTTGTTCGTCGCCGCGTCGACGTACGTGGCGTGGACGCATCTGTACGGGGAAGAGGAGGAGGATGTTGAGGCGTCGACGGTGGAGAATTGGAGCGGAACGAAGCGCGTGGAGTGTGAACGGGTGTTCTCTCCCGAGTCGGTGGAGGCGCTCGAACGCGCGGTGAAGAGCGGAAAGTATAGAAAATTGCGTCCAATGGGAAGCGCGCTGAGTCCGAACGGGTGTGCGTTCGAATCGAAAGGGATGGTTTCGATGGGTCTGTTGGATCGCGTCATCGAGGTGGACGAGGAGAAGAAGCAGGTGACGCTGCAAGCGGGGGCTCGCGTTCGCGAGGTGGTTGAGGCGCTTCGGCCGCACGGGTTGACGTTGCAAAATTACGCGAGCATTCGCGAACAGCAGATGGGTGGTTTCACGCAGGTCGGCGCGCACGGCACCGGCGCAAAGATACCGCCGGTGGACGAGACCGTGGTCGGCATGAAACTCGTCACGCCGGCTCGAGGCGTGTTGACGCTCTCCGAATCCGAAGAACCCGAATTGTTCAAGTTGGCCAAGTGCGGCATTGGCGCGCTCGGCGCCGTCGCCGAACTCACCATTCAGTGCGTCGACGCGCACAAGCTCGTCGAGTACACGTGGACCGTGACGCCAACGGAGATCGAGACGAATCACGAAAAGTGGATTCGCGAGTATCAACACATTCGATACATGTGGATTCCGCACACCGACACCGTCGTCGTCGTCGCGAGTAATCCTTTGAAACCGGGCGAGCGAGAGCCTCGTACGAAGTCCCGATACTCGGAGAAGAAGCGTGCCGAGCCTCTCGTTCGTTTACTCAGGGACGTGGCGCCGAACGTCGATCCCGAAGGCATGGGTTTCGGCCAACTTCGCGACGAGCTTCTCAAGGTGGATCCGCTCAACGTCGAACACGTCAAGCGCGTCAACGCCGCGGAGGCTGAGTTTTGGAAGCGAAGCGCGGGCGTGCGCGTCGATTGGAGCGATCAAATTTTAGGATTCGATTGCGGCGGGCAGCAACACGTGCTCGAAGTCGCGTTCCCCGCCGGTGAGCTGGAACGGATGCCGCCGACGAACGCGCCGCTTCGCGCCGACTTGCGCTTCATGCGCGACTTGCGACAATTGATCGAAGAGCATCAAATTCCAGCGCACGCGCCGATCGAACAGCGATGGACGAGCGGTAGTTCTTCGCCCATGTCACCTTCGGCCGGTGCGCCGCATTCACTGCACTCGTGGGTCGGAATCATCATGTATCTTCCGACGACGGTGGCGGCGGAGCGAGACGCCATCACCGACGCATTCACGCGATACGGACACCGCGAGTTCGACACGCTCGGCGACAAGTACGAGCTTCGAACGCACTGGGCGAAGATTGAACTCCCAGACGACGTGCGCAGACTCGATAAGATGCGAACGAAGATTCGAGAGCACTACCCGGTGAAGGAATTCAACGCCGCGCGCAAGTATCTCGACCCGTACGGCGTCTTTTCGAACGCCCTCGTCACCGGTTTATTTAGATAGCAATATTTACAGCTACTGTACTGTTAGTGATACACACCGCGCACGCCTCTACACCCCCACTTTCGCCACCTTTTTCGCGCGCGCGCTCGTCTCCGGCGACGCGTCCTCGTCCTCGTCTCTCGCGCGCGCGTCGAACATAATTCGAAACACCATCGCATCGTGCGCCCGCCTCGTCTCTCGCAGGTCCATTCGCACCGCCAAAGGTTTCGCCGCCGCCCACGTCCCACTCCCGCGTCCACTCCCGCGTCCACCCCCTCGTCCTCCTCCGCGTCCGCGTCCTCCGCCGCCGCGACTCTCCGGCGGCGACGATTTCGTCCCTCTCCCGCGTCCTCTCCCACTCCCCACCTCGACTCCCTCTCGAACCAACACATCCGCGCGCACCAAAGCGTCTCTCCCTCGCCTCGACGCCCCGCCGTCGCACCGCGTCGCCGCGTGTTCTTTCAGCGACTCCGCCGGCACCGCGCGTCCGCACCGCGCGCACGTCGTCAATCCATCCACCGCCGATTCCAAATCCATCGAGTCGTCGCGCGGACGCCGAGGCGCGCGCGCGGCGTCCACCTCGCTCGTCGTCGACCGCGCGCGCGCGAGCGCGCGTTCGTACGCGCGCCACGCGCGTCGGGACGATCGCGGCGCGCGAACGCCGATGCCGAAAGCCTCGACGGCGACGCGCGCGACGTCGCGCGCGGACATCGAGCGAAGCGGCGCGGGGAGGCGCGCGATGAGCTCGCGCTCGCGCGGCGTCGCGTCGTCGTCGCCGTCGCCGTCGGCGTCGACCATGACGGGACGGATGGATGTCGAGGCGGCGACTGACGACAGACGGGGACGCGGGATGACGACGACGACGACGACGACGACGACGGCGGCGGCGCCGATGACGGCGATGACGGCGATGATGACGACGCGACGCGAGACGCGCGCGAGGCGACCGCGACGCGACGTCTCGACGCGCGCGACGGTGCGCGAGGAATGGAACGACGTGATGATGACGACGACGAACGCGGGGACGCCGAAGACGACGCGACGCGCGCTCGCGCTCGCGCTCGCGTCGACGGTGACGTCGATGGGCGTCGTCGTCGCGCCGGAACCCGCGCGCGCGAAGTTTTCAATCTTCGACGACGACGACGACCCGTTCGCGAGGAACGACGCGTCGAGAGTTTTGGATAGGAGAGGCGACGCGCGCGAGACGCGAGGGTCCGGTGACGTCTCGAAGGCTGTGGAGACGACGGTGGAGACGGTGGAGGAGACGACGATGGGAGAGGTGGAGTCGACGCGAGAGGTGGCGAAGCCGTCGCCGCCGCCGCCGCCGCCGGCGAGGGTGACGGAGAGCTCGACCAAGGTGGACACGAAGCAGTTGCTGAATAACCAACGGATCAAGACGTACAACAACGCGCCGGCGGATTTCCCGGCGTTCATTCGCGAGGGATACGACGTGCGCGTGGTGCACGGAAACGATTACGTCGTTCGCGAGGATGGACTCATCGTGAAGGATTACGAGGTTGGCCAGGGCGAGTCGCCGAAGGATAATCAAGAGTGCACGTTCGAGTACGTCGCGTACAACGAAAACGGCGGCACGATCGATAGTACGTATCGTCGAGGCGAGCCGGCGTCGACGAGGTTGGGGATCAACGGCATGATTCCGGGTTTCGAGCTCGGATTGAAGGATATGAAACCCGGGGGACGCCGCCGAATCATCGTGCCGCCGGAACTCGGTCCGCCGACCGGACCGGCCACCTTCTTCAGCGCCAAGCAGTGGGAGGTGTTTGACATTGAATTATTAGGCGTCAAGTCGTGCTCGCGATCGTCGTTCGGCATGGTGTCCAACGTCGTGTGCGATTAAGAGAAACCGAGGCGGCGACTCTCCGACGAGCTCGAGCGACGCGAGCGCGCGCCGTCGTCATCACGCGCGATATCATTCGACGGAGCTGCTGTAACTAGAACAAGACCACAATTATTCATTTCATTCATGCATCCTTCCGTCCGTCCGTGCGTTCGAGCGCGTTCGAGCGCGTTCGAGCGTTCGAGCGCGCGCTCGCCGCGCCGCCGCCGAGAAGAGCCCTCCGCAGACCGAGTCGCGCGCGCGTCATGCTCGGACTCGACGCGTACGGATCGTCCAGCGAGGAGAACGAACCGACGAATAACGACGCGCCCGCGCCCGCGCCCGCGCCCGCGCCGGCGAAACCGGCGCCCGCGCGGCGTCCGGCGAGCGCCGGGCTCAATTTTAGCAATCTTCCCAAGCCCGGCGGCTCGCGGCGCGTGGTGACGATTCCCGCGCCCGCGCTCGCGCGCGCGGCGGCGGGTGATGAGAGCGATAGTGATAGCGACGGGTACCGGGCGAAGCGCGCGCGCGGTGGCGAGGACGGTGGCGAGAGCGGTGCGGGACGAGTGAGCCTGGCGTCGGCGCTTCCCAAGCCGAAACGCGCCGCTCTGGGCGGAAGCGGTGGCGTCTTGGGCGGTGGTGGCGGTGGTGGCGCGATGTTAGACGTCGGCGGTGGGTTCGATGCGCGCGAGCGCGGCGCGGTGGACGAAGAGGCGGAGGAAGAAGAGGAGGCGGGACCGAGCGCGCACGCGTCGTCGTTGTACGCGGTGGACGACGACGGAGAATACGTCAATCCGGAGACGCGCGCGTACGCGGCGAGTGGATACGTCGAAGACGACGAGCGCAGCGAACACCCCGTGTTGGACTCGAAATCGAGCGATTTCGTCGATCAGGCGCTCGCGGCGGCGGCGAAGATTGAACGCGAGCGTCACGGACGAGAGATAAAGATTATGACCATCAACGCGGAGGATGTGCGAAAAGTACCCAAGGGACCGGGCGCGGCGATCATCGCGCCCGAGGGTCAGCTTCAACACTTACAAACGACCCAGGCGAGCGCGACGGCGAGGTACAAGCATCAACTCACGTCGTTGGTGCACGAGGCCAAAGTGGAGGAGGCGCGCGTCTTGGAGTCGGGGGACAAACTCAACGCGACTCGCGCGCAGGCGCGTCGCAAGTACGGATGGTGATCGATCACGCGTAGCGCACGATGCGTTTATGATTCAAATTAGAACTCTTACTAGATTACGTCAAAGCGGGACCGCGCGCGGTCGCAAAGTTTCGGAAAAATGAGCGCCCTCGTCGCCGTCGCGCCCCTCAGAGCTCGTTTTCGATGACGGAGACGACCGTCTCCGCCGGGAGCATCCCCTCCGTGCGAAGCGCCGGCTTGGACTGATCCGCGGACACGAACACGAGCGTCGGTAAACCTTGAATCTGCAACTGCGTCGCCAGATCCGTCTCCTCGTCCGTGTCCACCTTGACGCACCGCACCTTGTCCCCGAGTTGCTCTTGCACCTTCTCCAACTCGCTCGACATCAACACGCACGGTCCGCACCACGTGGCGTAGAAATCGATCACCATGGGTGTTTCTCGATTCGCCATCGCGATCTCCAATTCCTCCGCGTTCATCTTCTGCACCTCCCCCGCGCGAGTGACGGTCGCCCGCCCTCGACCCCGGGACGCGTTCGCGCGTCGCGTCGCTCGCGTCGCCCGCATCGCGCCGCTCGCGCGCGCGCTCGCGCGCATGGTCATCGATGACATCGTCGTCTGCGTCATCATCCGTCGCGTCGCTCACTCGCGCGCGTGCCTATCGCGCGTCGTCGAGTCACGGCGCCACTCACGCGCGCGCGCGCGGGGACGATGACGTCGACCTCGACGACGCCCCTCGGCGCGCCCGCGGCCCGCTCGCGCGCGACGAGACGCCCCGCGTCGAGCGCGGCGTGTTCGCATTCGCGCGTGTCGCGTTCGCGCCCCGCGATCGCGCGCGCGGCGCCCGCGAGCGCGCGAGACGTCGGTCTGTTCGATGGACTCGAGCTCGAGACGGACGCGCGCGGGATCGAACGCGTGCGCCTGCGCGAGGATGGATGGAACGCGTGGACGTGGCGAGGACACGCGTGTAATTACATCTCCGCGGGTGAAGGCAACGATGGGCCCATCGTGACTTTGGTGCACGGATTCGGGGCGCACAGTTATCACTGGAGGTACACGATTCCAGCCTTGGCGCGCGCGGGATATCGCGTGTACGCGCTGTGCATGTTGGGATACGGATGGTCTCCGAAGGTTGAGGAGGAGTATTGCATGGAGTTTTGGGGAGAGCAGGTGGTGGATTTCTCTCGAGAGGTGGCGGGGGCGAGCGAGGAGGATAAGACGATCATCGTCGGGAACTCGATCGGCGCGTTGGCGGCGCTGTACGCGGCGAGCACGCGACCGCGCGCGTGTAAGGGGTTGTGTTTGGTGAATAGCGCCGGGAATTTCGAACAGGACGCCGCGCCTGGACCGGAGAAGAAGACTTTAGCGCAGCGCGCGGTGGGCGACGCCAAAGACATCGACGGGAAGACGGCTGAATCCTTCACGGATAAGCTTCGCGAGGCGTTCTCGCGAGGCGTCGCCGCCGCAATCTTCTATTCCACCAAGTTTCGCATCAAACAAATCTTAAACCAAGTCTACGAGCACGACGTCGACGATGACTTGGTGCGTTCGATCGATCTCGCCGCGCAAGACCCGGGCGCCATCAAAACCTTTTACCAACTCTCTTTGGCGGGTTCGCGCACGAAGGTGGCGGCGGGCGACCTCTTGCGCGACTACGACGGCGCGTTGATGCTCCTCTGGGGCGAGAAGGATCCCTGGATGACCCCGACCAAGGCGACGCGCATTCGCGAGATCAAGCCACACGCGGTGTACTCCCCGGTCGCCGGCGGACACTGTCCACACGACGACTGCCCGCGAGAGAGCGCAGACGCCCTCCTCGCGTGGGCCGACGCCCTGTGACGCACGCGCATAGTTCCTTTATTTTAACACACAATACGACATATTATATATACACAATCATGTTTTTAATACATGTACTCCCACCACGTCGCACACTGTGTCCCGCCACCACGACGGGTCAGGACCGGTGCACCGATGGATCCCTTTCACGAGTCCGCACTCACCCTCCACCCCCCCCTCCCCGCCGCCCTCGCGATCCGATCGGTGCACGAATGGATAGCGCGGATCCGTCGAGTGGTCCCCCCCCGTCGCCCGCGACCGTCACAACGCGTCGACGTCCGTCGCGCACACACGTTCGAAAACTTTTCGAACGCTTGCGCCCTTCCGCACGCCCTCGTTCGTTCGCCTCGCGCCATGTCCGCGCAATTCGCATTCGCCACCGCCGCGCGCGCCGCGCCCGTCGTGGCCAAAAAGCCGACGACGGCGCGTCGCGCGACGCGCGCGCGCGTCGTCACCCGCGCCGCTCGCGACGGACCCGTCGTCATCGGTCTCGCCGCGGATTCCGGGTGCGGGAAGTCCACCTTTATGCGTCGCATGACGTCCCTGTTCGGCGGCAAGGCGACGCCCCCCGAGGGTGGGAACCCGGACAGCAACACGCTCATATCGGACACGACCACGGTGCTGTGCTTGGATGATTACCACTTGAACGATCGTCAAGGCCGCAAGGAATCCGGTCTCACGGCGTTGAACCTCAAGGAACAAAACTTTGGTGCGTGGGATTTCGTGCGAGCGAGCCGACGCGACGCGACGCGATGGAGACGGGACTCGGCGGACGCGCGGGCGAGCGAGAGAGCGCGCGAGCGAGAGAGACTGACGGACGCCGTTCATCTGTGTTTTGTATTCGCGCGTAGATTTGATGTACGAACAAGTCAAGGCGCTCAAGGAGGGTAAGGCTGTCGATAAGCCGATCTACAACCACGTCACGGGCGTGTTCGACCCGGCGGAGAAGATTGAATCCCCGGAGGTGCTCATCCTTGAAGGTCTTCACCCGTTCGCCGACGAGCGCGTGCGCGACATGTTTGATTTCAAGATTTACTTGGACATCTCCGACGAGGTTAAGTTTGCGTGGAAGATTCAACGCGACATGGCCGAGCGTGGTCACTCTCTCGAGTCCATCAAGGCGTCCATCGAGGCGCGCAAGCCGGATTTCGACGCCTTCGTCGACCCGCAAAAGCAAGACGCCGACGTCATCATCCAAGTGCTCCCGACGCAACTCATTCCGGATGACAACGAAGGTAAGATTTTGCGTGTGCGCATGATCATGAAGGAGAACATCGCCAACTTCGACGCGCCGTTCTTGTTCGACGAGGGTTCCACCATCTCTTGGATCCCGTGCGGCCGCAAGTTGACGTGCTCCTACCCGGGCATCAAGTTCTTCTACGGCCCAGACACCTTCTACGGCCAAGAGGTCACCGTGCTCGAGATGGACGGTCAATTCGACAAGCTCGAAGAGCTCATCTACGTCGAATCCCACTTGTCCAACACCTCCACCAAGTTCTACGGCGAAATTACCCAACAGATGCTCAAGTACCAAAACGGTCCGGGCTCCAACAACGGTACCGGTTTCTTCCAAACCATCGTTGGTCTCAAGGTGCGCGAAGTCTACGAGCGCATCTCGGAGAAGGAAGTCGTCGCCAAGTAATCTTCTTGGCCGATAGATTCGATCGATTTAGAAACCAGAAGGCCGACGGGCGCTCGTCGTTCTAGCACGTCGACGCGGGTGGTCGGATGCAATATTAAACGCACACATTGAACACAAACAGTTTTTTTCGTTTACAACTCACTCTCCCCACGTCTAACATCCTCAACCTCCTCATCCTCGACCTCTCGTCTCATCCACCCCCCTCCCCTCCCAACAGATGCGACACCCTCGACAACACCGAGTCGTTCTCCGGCTTGTAGGGGTTCTCCTTGTCCGGGATCTCCAACACGCTCGGAATCGCCGCCGTGTGCGCGTCCACCAGGTACCGTATCTTATCCGCGATCACCTGCGTGATAAGAACCACCGCGACGTCCTCTCTCTGCGTCGTATACGCCCTGAACGTCTCCGCGATCTCCTGTTCCGTCGTCTTGTCCCCGACGACGAGGTAGTTCGCGCGCTGCCGCTCATCCACGTGTCCCACACCGGCGAGGAGGAACCCGGCGACGGTGTCCTCGTCCCCTATGACGGCGACGAGCGATCCCTCCTCGTTCATCGTTTCACCGATCGTCGGAGCGCGTCGAGCGCGCGAGGGAAGAGGGCGCGAGACGACGTCTGCGGCGCGTCATCATTCCCACGCGCGCACCGCTATGGACGCCGACGTCGACGCGCGAGCGACGACGACGACGACGACGACGACGACGACGACGGGACGTCGCGGTGGGACGTGCGAGACGTGCGGGGAGGCGCCGAGCAAGTACACGTGTCCTCGATGCGGGACGAAGACGTGCGGATTGGCGTGCGTGAAGAGACATAAATTCGAGCGCGGATGCGACGGGAAACGGTCGAGAACGTCGTTCGTGGACGTGCGCGCGTTCACGGACGCGGACATCGTTCGAGATTATCGATTTTTGGAGGAGGTTGGGGCGGAGGGGGAGCGGGCGAAGCGGTGGAGACCGACGTTCGGGGACGAGGAGGAGGCGGGCGGCGGCGGCGGCGGCGGCGGCGGCGGCGGGCGGGGACGAGGAGGACGTGGCGGACGCGGTGGACGCGTGAACGAGGCGGCGCGTCGAGAGCGACGGGCGATGGATGCGTTACGGGCCAAGTGCGTCGAGCGAGGTGTGGTGTTACGATTCATGGCGAACGGCATGGCGAGACGACGGACGAACACGACGCATCATCATCGCAAGCGAGACGTCCTTCGGTGGCGCGTGGAGTGGGCGTTTCACATCGACGGTGAACGCATCCTTCGCATAGACGATGTCGTGGACGAAACGACCGCGCTTCGTGACGTCTACGCCGCGCACGTCAAGGCGATGACGTTAGCCGTGGAAAACAAGGCGTCCATGGCGCCGTTTCGACTCTCTTCGCTCGACGCCGAAGACGCCAAAGACGGCGCCTTTCGAGTTCTCCTCGAAAAGTTCGACACCCCGGCCAACGCCAAACGTTGGCACGCGGTCGATCTCGACCGAGATCTCGCCTCGGCGCTCGCCGGGACCACCGTGCTCGAATTCCCGACGTTTCACGTCGTCCCTCGAGCGGCGAGAGACGACTACGTCGTCGTCGACCGCGCGCCCGACGCCGAGACGCCGTCGGCGCGCGAAACGAAAACGTAAAACCGCGAGAACGCCGAAGGATGACGACGACGACGACGACGACGACGACGACGACGACGACGCGCGCACCGCGCCGCGCGCGTCGTCGTCGCCGACCCGCGACCACCCACGACTCGTATTCTATCCAAAGAACCCCTATGTATGTAACGCACGCGATGGGCCCAACCGCCGCGGCGGCGCGAAAAAGTGCACGAGATCGCCCGCGACGCTTCTTCCGCCCGCGACGCGCGACGCACACGCCGACGCGAACGACGCGCGCGCACCGTCGAGAGTCCCGTTCGTCCCTCCCCTTCGCGCGTCATGGGAAGCAAATCCAAGGAGCGCAAGGAGGAGAAAAAGTCGAAAAAGGACAAGGACAAGCTCGCGGTGGCGGCGACGCCGACGAAGAAGAAGCGCAAGGCGACGGAGGAGGAGGCGACGGAGCGAAAGCGCGAGAAGAAACGCGCCAAAGAGTCCACGCCCGTGGTCGAAGATGCCGAAGATGACGTCGAAGAGATCGCGCGACCGGAGACGCCGAATCCCATGGCTTTGGATAATTTCGCGCTGAGCGAACCCGTCAAGGAGACGCTTCGGAAGAAAGGGTACGATACGTTGTTCGCGATTCAGGCGGAGACGCTGTCGATCGCGTTATCTGGGAAAGATGTCGTCGGACGCGCTCGCACGGGGTGTGGAAAGACGTTGGCGTTCGTGTTACCCATCGTGGAGGAGATGGCGAAGATGTCGCCGACGCCGGCGAACGGGCGACGCGTGCAGGGACGAAGGCCGATGTGCGTCGTTTTGGCGCCGACGCGGGAGCTGGCGAAGCAGGTGTATCAAGATTTTGATTGGGTTGGGAACTCGTACGGGTTTAAGTCGCTGTGCGTGTACGGTGGGGCGCCGTATCGGGAACAAGAGATGGGACTGAGAGGAGGGTGCGACATCGTCATCGGGACGCCGGGACGGATGAAGGATCATCTCGAGCGCAAGACGTTGATGATGGATAATCTCAAGTTTCGCGTCCTGGACGAGGCGGACGAGATGTTAAACATGGGTTTCGTCGACGACGTCGAGCTGATCCTGAAGAGTTCCGGGGATGTGCAAACGTTCTTGTTTTCGGCGACGCTGCCACCGTGGGTCAAGGACATCGCCAAGCGGTTTTTAAAGTCGGATTACGCCACGGTGGATTTAGTGGGCGATCAAAAGCAAAAAGCGAGCGGAGCGGTGCAACACATGCTGTTGCCGTGTCAGTGGTCCGATCGCGTCGACCTCGTGTGCGACGTCATTCGTTCCAAGGCGCCGGGAGGCGGACGCGTCATCGTGTTTTGCGACACCAAGCGCGATTGCGGCGAACTCTGCGATAATTTACAAAAAGAGATCCCGAAGGGGGCCAAGGCGCTTCACGGCGACGTGAATCAGAGTCAGCGCGAGGTTGTTTTGGCTGGATTCCGCGATAATAAGTTTCAAGTCTTGGTCGCCACCGACGTCGCGGCGAGAGGTTTGGACATCAACGGCGTCGAGCTCGTCATTCAGTGCGAACCTCCAAAGGATGCCGAGACGTACATTCACCGATCGGGTCGCACGGGGAGAGCCGGCGCGACCGGTATCAGCGTCACGCTCTGCACGCCTCGGTCGGAGTGGGCGGTGCCGAACATCGAGCGCAAGGGTGGTTTCAAGTTTATTCGCATCGGACCGCCGCAACCGGCGGAGATGGCCAAGGCTGCTGGTAAAATCGCCGGTGAGCAAATTCGCAAGGTGCACAAGGGCGCCGCAAAGCTCTTCATGGATGTCGCACGCGATCTGCTCGAGGGAGAAGACAGCGACAGCGAGGAAGGTCGCGATCCGGTCGAGGTGCTCGCCATGGCCATCGCCAAGCTGGCCGGACACGGCGAGTTGCGTCAACGCTCGCTGTTGACGTCGCACTCGGGACAGACGACGCTCTTGTTCACCGCTGGTGACGTGATGATTCGCACGCCGACGTACGTGTGGAATTTCTTGCGTCAACGCATGGATGAGAACGATTTACAACTTCGTCGTCTGACGCTGAGCGTGGACAACAAGGCAGCCGTGTTCGATGTGCCGTCTGAACTCGCGGATAAATTCGTCGCCCTCTCCGAACCGGCGACGAGCGGCAAGACAGCCATCAGCATCACCGCGTGCGAGGAGCTCCCGGAGCTCAGCCAACGCCCGCAGATGGGCGGTGGTGGCGGTGGCGGTGGACGTGGCGGGGCCGGCGGGCGCTTCGGTGGTCGAGGTGGAAATTACGGCGGAGGCGGTCGTGGTTCTCCCGGAGGACGCTACGGCGGTCGAGGTGGAAATTACGGTCGAGGCGGAGGTCGCTTCTCGGGAGGAAGATTCGGTGGGCGCGGACGCGGACGCGGATGAGATAGTACATCTTTCGACTTTTAATGTATTGGAACTAACCACTATTTCTTCGGCTTCGAAGAATAGAACTCGTCAAGTTTGGTGTCGTAACTCTCCATGACCAATTCGGAACGAACCTTGCGCGCAGAGTCGGTGGCGACACCGACGAGAATTAAAAGAGAAGTACCCGCGAAACCGCGGAAAGTCTGCAAACCTGTGACTTGTTCGACCGCACCCGGGGTGAGCGCGAGCGCGCCCAAGAAGACGCTGCCCAACACGGAGAGACGTTCCAAGACGCGCGTGATGTAGTCGCGCGTCGCGGCACCGGGGCGAACGCCCGGAATGGACGCGCCTTGACGCTTCAGCTGGTCCGCCACATCCTTCGGTTCGAGCTGCAAGAAGGTGTAGAAGTAATTGAAGAAGCAAATCATCGCCACGTTCACGGGGACGTACCCGGCGCCACCGCCCGGGCTGAGGAATCGAGCGACGCCGAGCACGGCGCCGTTATCCGTGAAACGCGTGAGCGTCGCCGGCAAGGCGAGCAAAGAAGAGGCGAAAATAATAGGCATCACCCCGGCGCTGTTCACCTTGAAAGGCAAGTAAGATGACTTGGCCAATCCACCAGCGTTGAATCGAGTGCTGTAGTTCATGGGAATCTTGCGTTCAGCCTCTTGCACGTACACGATGCCGAGAGCGGTGAGCGCAAAGGCGCCGAAAAACACCGGGAGCACGGTGGAGTCACCTTTTTCTTGCGCGATGCTCACCGTTTGACCGATGGACGAGGGCAGAGCGCTCACGATGTTGGAAAAAATGAGAAGAGACGTCCCGTTACCGAGTTTGATCTCGTTCAAGAGCTCACCGATGTACATGAGAATCATCGCGCCCGCGGTGAGAGCGCAGCTTTGCTCGAGCAACCACATCGGGGTGAAATCTTCGACGAACGGACGCACGTACAAGCACTGACCGACGGCTTGCACGACAGCAAAACCGAGGGCACCGTATCTGCGATTACGATAAAACGTACATGTTAGTCTTCATTCGTCTCTGTCTCTCTCTCTCTCTCGCGCGCGTGAATATTCATTCGACGAGCGTCGCGATCCGTCGATAGCTCAGTTTCCGTTATTCTTTTCAGGCCGTCGACACGTCGTAACGCGCCGGAGCTCAATCGAACGAGACCTAAAAGGTCACATCACCGATACCGACGGACTCCACCTCTCTCTCTCTCTTCGCTCGCACCTTTGGTATTGTTGAAACTTTCTTCGTCCCGCCTCGCCCTCCTCCTTTTGCAACTTTTTCAACTCTGGGAACACGCTTCCCAACAACTGAAAGATGATGCTCGAGTTGATGTACGGCACGATTCCGAGCGAAAAGATACCGAGCTTAGAGATGCTTCCACCCGTGAGCGTATCGACGTATCCCATCATTCCACCGCTTCCCGCCAACGACTCGGCGAACGCCGTCCTATCGACGCCGCTGATCGGAATGTACGTCCCCACTCTCGACAACACCAACAGCGCGAACACCGTCGCGATCTTCCCCGGAAGTTTCCCCTTGAAGAAATCACCCATCTGCACGTCTCCTCCTCCACCGCCTCGACCCGACGACATTGCGCGCGTCGCCTTCGGTCTCGTCGCCGCCTCGAAGACGGCGTCAAACGTCCCATCCTCCCCGACCGCGGCGTCCACGATCCCCAACGGATCGAACGTCGCCGGTTCTTTCGCGTACGCACCGACGCGAACCTCTCTCCCGCGGGAGAGACTCTCGGTCGTCTCCCATCGTCGCGCGCGCGTCACGATCGTCCTCGTCACCGCGCCCGTCGCGCGCGCGTCGTCCCGTCGTCGCGCGCGCGCCGTCTCGACGCGCGCGGTCGCCCCGCGGCATCGCGCGAAGGTCGCGTTCACGCGCATCTTTACGCGGGCGTCCACGCGAGGTCGCCGCTCGAGTCGCGGTGTGACGCGCGCGGAATTCGTCCCGAGCGTCAAAACCTCGACCGTCCCGAGGATGGGACGGAACGCGTGCGGAATTCGTCTTCGTCTTCGTCGTCTCTGCGTGTCGTGCGTGGTGATACATGGCGAAAAGGAAAAAGAAGACTGCGAAAAGAATGCGTGAGGCGAGGCGTGAGATCACTCCGGGACGCGGGTCGCGTCGACGGCGCGGGTGGATTCCGAGTCGTCGTCGGCGGCGCGAAGCGATTTCGCGGCGCCGGAGAGGGCGGCGTCGACGGCGCGCGCGCATCCCTTGGCGCCGGTGACGGCGGCGAAGGGAACGCGACGCACGGCGCGTGAGATGGCGTCGGATGATGACGCGTCGCCGGCGGTGTAGTCGCGGATGGGGTCGATGACGACGGCGGCGGCGGCGCGGCGCGCGCCTCGAAACGCGGCGCGGCGCGCGATGGATAAGCCTTGGAAGACGTCGGCGGGATCGGCGGCGTCGTCCGTCGCCGCCGCCTGGGTTTCCGTCTCCGTCTCGGCGTGTTCGGCGATCATCGCCTCGGCGGCGGCGAGGAGTGCGGTCGATTTACTCGCGGCGAACGCGCCGAGTTCCATGGAGGAGAGGGATACCTCTCGTACGAAGGAGGCGACGCCGAGCGCGAAACCGGCGACGACGCCGCCGCGTCTGTTGTCGCGATGGTACTCCAACGGTTTGGACACGACGTCGGCGGCGCGACGACTTATGACGACGGCCGATTTGATCGGTTTCACGCCCTGGACGAACTTGTGCGCCTGCGTGTGGGTGACGTCATCGAGCCACGATTTAAAGACAGATTCCGCGGCGGCGGCGACGCCGAGGACGCCGACGAGTCGAAGCGGTTGAACGTCGAGCGAGACGCCGTCCCACGGAATCAAGTTCAAGGCTTCGAGGAGATTTCCCGAACGCAACGATTCGACGTCCAACTGACGCCCGCAGTAATCCAAACGCAACGCAAACCGCCCGATTTCGATTTTTTGGAAATACGTCGCGTCGGAGCTCGGCGGACGCGCGCGCGTCGACGACGATTCGTCGCTCGCGAAGACGTCCGTGAGGAGCTTCAACACGCGTTGATCGAGCTTGACGTGTAGAGGCATGGTCGACGCGCGCACGGTGTACTCCAACTCTTCCGGAACGTTCGGGTCCGGTCGAACCGCGGCGACGTCGAGCGCGCACGCGTCCGCCGCGTCGCCCGCGTCCGCCGCGTCGCCCGCGCGTTTCGCCACGTTGGGCCACGTCGCGCCGGGCGTAGTGTCCACGCACGAGACGTCGCGCACGGACACCGCGAGACGATGCGCCACCTCGGACGATTCCGTGGGAAACGAGTCCACGCGCACGGCGTTGGTTCGAAACGACAGCGAGACCCCGGCGGAGGATCCCGAGGGATCGCGCGCCACCGAGTCGGCGTGTCGAGGGACGCTCGCGGGCGTCTCGGTCCAAAACGATCCCGGGAGGATCGAAATCTCGAACGCGTCGGCGTTGACGTGAAACGTGCTTCGAGGCACGACGACGTCGGCGGGTAACGGAAGGTATCGTCGTCGCGCGGTCGACCGCCGCGCGACGGGCGGCGGCGGCGGCGGCGGCGACGGCGATTCGACAAAGTCGCCGGCGAATCGACTTCGTGGCATCATCGACGCGTCGAGAGCGCGCACGCGCGCGCGCATCGAGCGTCGCCGACGCGCCGACGTGACACTTCCCGACGCGAACATCGGCGCGCGTCTCGCACCGCGTCTCGCGCGGCGAGTGTCTCGATAAAAAAAGTTGTCGATGACGTTTGGACCGCCGCCGCGTTCGCGACGCGTCGTCGACCGTCGCCGTTCACCTCGCGCGTCGCGCTCGTCCCGACCCGGTCGCGGGAAGAGCTCGTGGTCGCGCGTCGCGTCTTCGATCACGCTTCGCGTGACGTTCGAGCCGTAACTCGCGCGCGAAACATCTCTCAGTTTCTTCACGGGACTCACGAAGACGTATTCGTTTTCGTCGCCTTCTTCTTCGTCGTCGGAGACGAACGCGTCGACGCCCGTCGCCGCGAGGCGTCGCAGGGCGCGTAAGGTATCGACGTGAAGGGACACCGCGCACGTCTCGGCGCACGCCGTCGCGATGGCGGTGCGCGCGCGAGACGCCATCGTGTGAAGAGACGCCGCCGCGACGCGAAACGCCGGCGCGAAACGCGCCGAGCGCAAACTCTCGCGCGCGAAAGGAAACGCTCGAAGACGACAAAGTCCTCCGACGTCGTCGACGTCCGGAGGCGCGAGAAAACCCACGATATCGCCGCAGTGCATCTCTACGCCGCGATCGGTGGAGAGATCGGCGTCGACGTCGGACGCGGGCGCCGCCGCGGAGGAGACGTGCAAAAACTCGGCGCTCGCGACGCCGAACGAACCGTTGGATTTGTACACGAGCGTCGCGTCGACGAGACGCACCGTGACGTCGACACCGCCGTCGGTATCGTCACCACCACCGTCGCACTCAACCTCCGGCACGGAGAGAAACGTATTCAGACGACGAACGATCGGTTCGCACTCCGTCGCCGAAACCGCCGCGCCGACCACGCGCGCGTCGACTCTCGCCCGCTCGCCCGCCGCGCGCGCGAACGCGAGCGTCGACGCATCTCGAGCGTCGACACCGCGCGCGGACGCGACGTCGACGTCATCGACGAACGCGCGCGCGTCGACGAACCGCGTCCACACGAAATCTGATCCTAAATCACCCGCGACGTTCGTCGCCGCGAACGCCGACGCGCGTTGAACGCGCAACGACACGCGAGGCGCGTCGTCTTCGGCGTCCCTCGTCGACGCCTCCTCCGCATCGCGCGTCGCTCTCGTCACCTCGACGTCGACGCATTCGACGTCGAGCGCGATCGCCAGAGGATTCAACACCGAATCCGGCGTCACCGTTCGCAACGCGAGCGGATGATGTTCGGGAAGTTCGTACGCGGAGGAGACGACGTCAACGACGGCGTCCAACGCGTCCGCGTTCACGACGGCTTTGACGCTCGGTGCGGACACTTTGACGTACACAGACGCGTCGTTCGCCAGTCTCTCCCGAAGCTTCGACGTCACGGTCTCGATCTCGGCGACGCACGCGTCCGGAAGAGACCCATCGAGCGGACGTCCCGCGTCCTCCGACCAATACGCCTCGGCGTCGACGCCTCGATCCGCGCGCGCGCGCTCGACGCCGTCGACGGACACGACGAGTTCGCGCGCGCGCACGGCGACGTGGTCGTCTCGAATGGTCACTTCACCCCTCCCCGCGCGCAGGTCGACGGTGTGCGCCTCGTCGTATCCGTACGTACACGTCGCGTCGTCGAAGGCGACCGTCGCGCGAGCGCCGACGGAGACGCGCGCGTTTCGCACCGTCGCGCGCGTCACGGATGCATCGAACGGGACGTCCACCGTCACGTTTGGACACCGCACGACGCACTCGAACGCCCCTCGCGAGACGCACGCGTCCGACACCGTCGATTCCTCCCCCATCGATTGCGATAACTCGCGAATCGCCTCCTCGGCGTCGAAAAATTCTTCGGCGTCTTCGTACGCGCTCTCCTCGACGCGTTCGCGCGCGTCCTCATACACGCTCGAAAAGAGGTCCGACGACACCAAGTCACGCATAAACGATCGCCTCGGATGCGAATGCGTCGCGTTCGACGTCTTGACCCTCGATTCTCTCGAAGTCTCGCCGCGATACCGTTCGATGAATTCCGCGAGCGTCGCTGTCGTCGCCGCCGACGCCGACGCGACGACGTCGTCCAATTCGACGTCGACGCGAGTGAAATCGCTCGACATCTCCATCGTTCCGCTCACGTCTCGAACCACAATCTCAGACGTCGAACACCCGACGCCGGTCGAAATCCTACGCGCGCTCAATCCCTCGAACCTCGCGCCTTTCCCGTGCGTGTATTCGACCGACGCCGCGCGAAGTAAAAATTTCCCCGCGCCCGACGCGTCTTGCACCACCACCGTCACCTCTCTCGCCCGTCCTCGAAGTCCCCTCATCAGCGCGCGCACGACCCGTCGCATCACTCTCGAGCTCTCCGACTCTCTCTCCTCCTCCTCCTCCTCCTCCTCCTCCTCCTCGTCCTCGTCGCCGCCGCCGCCGCCGTCGAACCGCGCGACCACCGCCACGTCCTCCACCTCCAACCAACACGAATCCCTCCCGATCGCTTCCCACGGAATCCGACCCGTGATTTTCCCGCACCGCATCGACACCAACCTCGCGCCGCACCTCCCGAGCGCGCGTCCCGCGTACGCAGACACCGCCTCGGCGTCGAATTCGACGTCTCGAAGCGTCGCCGCGCCGACGTCGTCATCCTCCTCGAAACGCACCCTCGTCTCGGTCTCCCCGTCTCGACGTTTCACCACGCGTCCGAACGAACGCTCGAGCGCGTACGCGCACGCGCGCCGCATCGCGCGCGTCGCGCTCGAGTCGTCGTCGTCGTTCCTCGGACGACGACGGATGCGATTTTGAAATCAAACCTCCGACGCGACGCCGCGCGCGTCGCGTCGCGTCGACGCGTCGCGCGCGCGGAGTCCTCGCGACGTCGCGCGCGACGTCGACGCGTCGAGCTCGTCGAGTCGTCGCGCTCGCGCGGAGGAGAGTGCGGTCGATGCATCGGTCGTTACGTTCGAGTCGGCACTCATCGACGAACGATTCGAGACATGCGCGCGCGAGAGATCTCGCTCGACGTGGACGTGATGTGCGAGGGATGCGCGAGCGCTGTTCGACGCATCTGCGCGCGCATCGACGGCGTGACGCGCGTGGACGTGGACGTGGATTCGAAAACGGTGGTGATCGTGGGCGATGGATTAGATCCCGACGACGTGCGCGCGCGAGTGGCCAAGTGTGGACGAGAGACGAGAGTGGTGCGCGTGCGCGAGTGAGTGGGCGTCGAGTCGGTGGTGGGTCTTGCGTCGTCGTTACTTTTTGCGCGCGCCGTCGCGGCCGAGCTTGACGGGTTTGGCGAATTTGGACGCCACCTCGAGGTCGTCGGTGTCCACGTCGCGTCCGTCGCACGCGTAGAGGGCGATGAAAGTTCGACCGTATCGACGGTCTCGAACGCGACGGAGTCTCTTGCCTATGCAGGGGAGGATTTCGCTCGCCTGACCTTTGGCGTACTCGACGAGCACGATTGTCGAATCCTTGACGAGGGCGGATTCGTCGAGTTTTAAGAGGAGCTCTGGGTACGATACCTTCTCGTACGGGGGACAGAAGGAGATGAAATCGAAGGCGCCGCCGACGCCGCGGGCGTTTTTGTGGTGTTGGGCCATGAAGGCTTGCACGGTGGCGGTGTGCGTCGTCGTCTCCTTGTCGAGGCCGAGCGCGTTGAGATTCTTCTTCGTCACGTTGTTCACGACCCAAGGATCCATCTCCACGAAGTGCGCCTCGACGACGCCGCGGGACATGGATTCGATGCCGATGGCGCCCGTGCCGCAGAATAAATCCAACCATCGCGAGTTGGGGGGAAACTGCACGTTGCTGCGTGAGCCGAGGAAATTGAGCATCATGTCGAACGTCGCGCCGCGCACCATGGCCATCATCGGACGCGTGTCGAGACCGCTCGGTGACAACAACCGACGCCTCGCGTGTTTTCCGGCGACGATGGACATCCGCTTGTGCGTCTTTCTCGCCGCCTCCATCTCTTTTCTCTTGGTGAACGCCGCCACCTCCTTCTCCTCCTCCTCTATGGTGAATAATAAATCTCTCGGCACGCCCATGTCTACCATGCGCTCGATGTCCTCCTCCTTCATACCTTTGTACGTCGCGTCGATCTCACCGCTCTCGCCGACGACGCGCTCGCGCTTGGCGTTCGCATCCTTCTTTTTCGGCGCGCGCGGGTCCTTTCGCGGCGACCTCGTCGCCGTGTTCACCGCGTTCGATTTCCTACTCGCTCGATCATTCTTCGTCGGCACGCGCACAAAATCCATGACGTATCCTCCGTCATCATCGTCGTCGTCGACGTTATACAGATCCTCGTCCACCACGCGCACGTTGGCGCCCTCCGGAATAAAAAACCAGTCGTCGTCCTCGTCGTCGTCCTCGTCGTCCCAATCCTCTTCGTCGTCCTCGATCGCGATCGGGTCGTCCTCCTCCAAATCTTCCTCGTTCCAAAACAATAAATCATCCTCCGCGTCCGCGGCGCGGTCGTATCCTCTCCCGGCGCGCGCGCGAACGCCGCGTCGAGCGTCAAGTGTCGCGACGACGTCGAGCCGGCGGCGGCGCGATTCGGGACGTCGACGCGCCGTCGCGACCGCGCGCGAGGTGGAGGGCGCGCTCGACACGCGCGCGCGCGCGGCGCTGGTGCCGTACATCAGAGACATCGTTCGGTCGCGCGCGGTGAATCGCGCGCGCGTCGTCGTCTGGAGGGCGCGAGGGGCGGGGACGCGGCGTTACAACGAGCGGCGCAGCCGCCGGGACGCGAGAGTCAATTGGACGCGGTCCAGAACGTCTCCTCGTTTTCGTTTCCGTAGCCGACGTATCGAGGCCGTCTCTTTCCGGCCGGTGTGAAGTGCTTTAGGTAAAACGGAAGGCCGCCGTCGACCTCGACGACGTCGTCGAAGACGTCGGCGAGCGCGCAGAGGGCGTCGGCGCGATAGGCGTCGGACGCCTCGGCGGCGTGGAAGACGACGATTGGGGCGGAGACGGCGGCGTATCGCGCGTCTGCGGTGATGGTGGTGATCATGTTGTCGATGTCTGGGGGGTCCACGGCGTCGGAGAGACCACCGGTGCGCACGGCGGCGGGCATGGAGACGGCGCCCTTGAGCGTCTCGCGATTGAAATCCTTGACGGGACGAATGTCGAACACCGTAGATCCGGCTTGGATCAAGCGCTGTGCCTCGCCGATGTTTTCGAGGCGCCACGGGAACGATTCGGGAGACTCTTCCTCCGACGCTTCCTCGATCGTCTCCGCGGGCTCGGCGTTGCGAGCGCGTTCCTCTGAGGCGGCGAGCATCATCGATTTGGCTCGTTCGCGCAACTCGACCGCCGTCGCGTCGGGTTCGTAAGGCAACGGTTCTTTCTCTCGCCGTGCCGCCTCCGCCGCACGCGCGCTTGCGAGATCCTCGGGCTCTTGCCAGCGCATGTATTCGCGAGCGAGCTGAATGCTGTTGACGTTCTCCTGTTCGCAAACTATTTCGCGTCCGCAGGTGACCAACGCGTCGAGTGTCACGTGCACCTCCTCCAACCCAACCCTCTTGCGCTCGTCACCGACGAGCGCTTCCCCTAAATCATCTAATCCAACGTCTAAAATCAATTCTCTGACCGCGTCGTCGTACACGCGAGCCCTAATAGCACCGAAAAAGTCGAGCGGTTGGTTGGGAAACGTCTCCACCAAAGCGACGCAATCCTCCTTCGACAACCCGTCGTCGCTCATCATCGCGTATAATACATCAGCGAGCTCATCGCGCGTCGGTTCCCACATCCACAAGTCCATGCGCCCGTCTCGAGTCAACGGCGCGTACAATCTCGAGAAATCATTCCCGGTGACTATGATGGGAACACGCGCGTTCGTCGACTTGAAATCGCTCCGCCACACCGCCCCTTCGCTCACCTGCGTGGGGTTATCGCAAATGTTCATCAACGTCCCGTGAGTGATTTGGTTATTCACCGTGCCCAAATCATCCTTAAATTTCCCGATCCCGGCGTCGATGTCGTTGATGATTAAGCAACTCAACCGTCCCGTCTCTCGCATCGCGCGCGCCGCCGTGAGATACCTCCGCCTCAACATCGCGCCCGGTTCACCCGCCGTTGAATCCTCCAACTCTCCCGCGCTCGTTACGATTGGCGTCATGCCCATCTTCTTACACGCTAGCTCGACGTTGAACGTCTTCCCACACCCTTTGTGTCCCCACACGCCCAGTATCAACGCCGGCGCGCACCCGCACGTCGACCCCTTATCCGCCAACACATTCTTCGCCACGTGCGTCGCCACGCGCTCGATGAACCGTCGAGGGACGTGAAACTCCTCCGAAACGTTCGAGAAGGATCGAAACGACGTCTCTCGGTGCTCTCCGGTCGCCACGTCCGCGTCGACACCGAGCACGTTCCCTTTGAATAACTCTTCCTCGACACCGCTTCTCTGGGAATAGATGAAATCCTGCCCCCCGAGCGCGTCTTGTCGTCGCGCGTCCGCCGCGCGCGCGCGCACGAGTCGACGGCGCGTATTTTTCTCGACTCGCCCTCCGGACGGCGCCTTCCGAGGCGCCTCGCGCGCGCGCATGCGCGGCCGAGAGTGACGCCGCCCCGCGCCCGGTGGGCGCCGACGCGGCGAGTCGATGAAAATCGAGCCGCGGGCGCGCGCGCACCGCAGACGCCGACGACGCGCGGTGGACCCCGCGCGAGTCGAGCGAGGCGGAAGGAAAAGCCTCGCGCGCGCTCGATCGCGCGCGCTCGATCGCGCGCGACCGCCGATCGCGTGCGCGGCGGCGACGAGAAGGCGACGCTGCCGTTGCGAAAGTCGTTGTCGCCGCGACGCATCGGACGAGGGTGCGACGCGTCGAGGCGTCGGTGGGACGACGAGGGGGGGGGGCGAATAACGCGCGTCGAGAGAGATGGAGACGCTGGAGACGCGCGAGCGCGCGGCGAGGCGCGAGCGCGCGGCGAGGGTGGCGAGAGAGACGGAGTTTTTCAAGGCGAGGGGTGGGAACTTTTTCGAGAGGAATTGGGCGCGCGCGAGACGATGGTGGTACGAGACGAATCGGAACGACGTGTCGCTGTACGTGTTCGCGCCGACGAGCGCGATGAGGAAGAGTGCGCAGCGGTTGGTGGCGTCGTTGTGGTTCGACCGAGTGGTCACCTGTATCATATTGGCGAATTGCGTGACGCTCGCGTTGTATCGACCGCTCGAGGCGGACGGTGCGTTCAATAAGAGTTTAGATGTCGCGGAAACGGTATTTACGGTGGTGTTCACGCTCGAGTTCTTGGCGAAGATCGTCGCGCATAACTTTGTGTTCGGACCGCATGGATCGACGGTGTACATGCGAAATGGATGGCGCGTGTTGGATTTCATCGTCGTCATCGGCGGATGGGTCTCCGTCGGCGTGACCGCTGCCGGTGGATCTGGGGGTGGGGTGACGGCGATTCGCGGTATGCGCGCGCTCAGGCCGTTGCGTTCGATCTCAGGGTATCCGAAATTGAGAGTATTCGTCAACACGACCATCGAGTCGATGAGCATGGTGGTGAACGTGCTATTTTTCCTGCTCGTCCTGCTCGTGGTTCTGGGGATATTGGGAGTGCAACGTTACGCGGGTAAACTGTCGCAGCGCTGCGCGTACGCCAGCACGTTACAGTTGAATTTTGACGAGATTGAGTTTCCGTGTTCCGATAAGCGGTTCGGTCGACAGTGCGGTCCATCTCAGGTGTGTATTTCCACATCTCTCAACGGCGTCGACGGGGGATTTTCGACGTTCAACAACGTCATAGGAGCCGCTTTCATCATTTACAGGATTTTTACTTTGCGTGGATGGGTGGATTTGATGTATCAAGTCATCGATGGCACGGGAGACAAAGTCGGGACGATATTTTACTTTGTATTCTCGGCGGCGATTGGAGCCATCTTCATTTCGTCGTTTATGCTCGCCGCGGTGACGACGAAATATCGTCAGACGGCGATCCTGGAGGAACAGCGGGCGGGGGATGAAAACGCGAAGGAAGTAGACACAAACTCGAGTGTTCAAAAAATGAAAAGTAAACGAGCCGATCGATTTAGCTACCAGCGACGGTTCGCCGAGGCGATGGAGAGACCGTTGGAATTTATGAGAAAAGAGTTTGCGTACCAGAAATCGTTGCAGAAAGTCGTCAAGCACAGATACTTCGATACCTGCGTCACGCAGGCCATTCTTCTCAACACGATCATACTCGCGGTGCAATTTCATGGAATGGGGGACGAACTGGAGACGACACTCACCAACCTAAATTATGCCTTGCTTTCGATGTTTGTGCTTGAAATGCTTCTCAAAATCCTCGCCTTCGGCATTTTAGGCTACGTCAATGACCGCTTCAATGTTTTCGATGGGGTCATCGTGCTCGCGGGATTGGTAGAGGTTGGTTTCGGTAATAGCAGTCTGGCCGTAGCACGGGCGTTTAGGCTCTTGCGAGTGTTGCGCACGACGAGACTCGTAACGCGCAACAAAATTATGAGACGATTGTTGGACACAACCACGCAAAGTTTCGGCGAGATATCGAGTTTCTGTTGCGTGCTTTTGGTCTTCGTATTCGTTTTCACTATATTAGGAATGCAACTCTTCGGCGGCGCTCCGGAATTTCGCGACTCGCGACCAAACTTTGACTCCTTTGGTTACAGTTTTCTCTCCGTTTTTGAAATTTTAACTGGATCGCACTGGTACAAACTGACGGTAATTGCGATGAGTGGTTCAAAAGGAGGCCCTGCAGCGCTGTTCTTCATCGTTTGGTCATTCGTAGGCACACTGGTGTTGTTAAATCTTGTTTCCGGCATGTTGATTGATGCTTTATCTCGCGTGGCGAAAGAAAGGGAACTAGAGCTCGCTCGCATCGCAGAGGAAAAGCTGGAACAGGATCGCCGCGAGCAGGAAGAGAAGCGCGACGCCGATATCAAGAAATTTCTTCTCGTTAAAGGTCTCGATGACAAGACGTCATCCACTCAAGTAGTCGCCGACCAAGACGACCTCGGTGCAGATTCTAACTCGCTGCGAACGCTGGTGAAGGCGAAAGAGATTCGGCAGCATCCAGACGCGAAACGAATCATCGATCGAATAAACACGCGCAAGCAGCGAAAATTCAAGAGAGAAGTCGAAGTCATTGAACGTTGGCTCGAAATAATTGGATTCGGTACCGAAGAAAATAGTGAGCTGGAAAATGACGACAGCGACGGCGACATCAAAGATGTCAACGACGAGCTTGATCGAGAACGCCAGCGGATGTTCACAGAGTCAGCTAATGACGACGGGACTTCGGCGATACAAATGACAGATACCGTGGTGGAGACGATCGGTGCGAGGGTCAACGCCTACATCGCCACTGGGATTCCTGTACCCGTGGACGATAAGCAGGTACGTCGCGCTTACAAGAGGTGGAGAATAGACTCGGCTGCGGAGGGTGATGACAGCGACGAAGACGTGAACATCTTAAACTCTACTTTCAACGAAGACGCGAACGGTAAATCATCGATGTCCATGGCAAACAAAATGGAAGCGCGTAAGAATCTCCAAGAAAACGCTCTTGCGGAACTTCGAAGAAATCTTCTCGAGCTCGGCGGCGATGACGTGAAGGAGGCGCGTCAGTGGGCTTCGCACGCTCCTGTCGTCAAAGCCGAAAAGAGTGCAGAAGCGCGACTTCAACCGAAAGAACAAACTGCCATCATCGCCCAGCGTCGTGCGCAGGGCACAGCTACCGGGAACCTCGGGAAATTCAAAGGCGAAGGCATAGCTCCGGAAGGCGCGGCAGCGATTGCGGATGCCAATTTGGTCAGCATGAACATTCGTCAGGCGGGCAAAAGCCCATCAAACAACACCACCGATCATCTTTCGGAAGAGAATGCCGACGGAGACGGTGAACGCGAGAAGGCAGAATCCAGTGAACGCCCGGCTTCTTGGCGGACGAAGATACGAGCAACACCGTCTGGTGCGCGCATATCTCAATCGCTGAAATCGCTTCATGAGAAACCGAAGACCGGGCCGGTTACGGAATCTTACGCCGGCAATAACTCGCCCGGGGGAGACGTAGGCGACGACGGCGATACTCTGTCGAACTCTCAATCTGCTCGAAGTCCTCATAACTCGCGGTCGCGTGACTCGCAGACAACAGGGGACTCCATGCAGGCATACAATACCCTCATGCCGGTCGTGGAATATACAAGCATGCCGTCCATACTGGGTGTGGACTACAGCCTGCCGAGATATCAAGATGATTTACGAGCGGGGAAATCGAGAAAAGCCATGGGGCTACCGGTTAGAGACGTTGTCGTCGACGAGACGCGAGTTGAAAAATCTGCCAACAACACGCTTGACGAAGAGGATTGGTTGAGCAACCAAAGCGTGAGTAACGAAGAGATATGCATGAGGTATTCGTCGCTCGGATTCATCAAACCGCGCCGTCCGTTCCGACGATTGTTGTTCATGCTCATCAAGAACAAAACGTTTGAGATGCTCATGCTCGGTCTCATCGTGCTCTCCTGCATCCAGCTGTCGCTTGACGCCCCTACGCTGAATCCGAAAAGTGACTTCTCAGCCGTTTTGAAAGCAGCCGATGTTTCATTCACGCTGATATTTTTATGCGAAGCGATCATCAAGATCATCGCGATGGGATTCGTCATGCACCCGGGTGCTTATCTTCGCTCAACGGCGAACTGTTTCGATTTCTTCATCGTGCTTGTCTCTCTCTTCGTGGAAGTTTCAAGCTCATCAGAGTTGAAATTCATGCGCAGTCTCAGATTGTTTCGCGCGCTGAGGCCTCTTCGATTGATCAATCGAGTCAAACGCTTGCAGCTCCTCATCGCGACGCTCACCCACGTGTTACCAGAGTTGGGAAGCATGTTCTTACTGGGCTTGTTTCAGTTCATGATTTTCGCCATTCTTGGGTCGCAGATGTTCGCGGGAAAGTTTGATTACTGCAACGATACCACCGTGCCCGATGTCAAGTCATGCGTGGGCACATTCATCGACGCTAAAGGAGAGCACTTGACTAGGAAATGGCTCCATCCACCCCTGAATTTCGATAACACCTTGATGTCGCTACTCACTCTGTTTGTCGTCGTCACGCGCGACGGATGGCAGGCAATCATGTTCCAAGGAATGGATGCGAATGGTGTCGATAAACAGCCGTCCCTCAACAAAAGTGGTTGGACTGCGATATATTTCCTATGCTTTATGATCATCTTATCTTTCGTCTGGCTCAGCATGATGGTCGCAATCGTGTGTGAGAGCTACAGAAGAGCGCGCGAGCTGAGTGGTTCGACGCGAACGTTGACCAAAGAACAGCAGGAGTGGAAAGAGGTTTTCCGCATCAAAGCTCGAAGCTCTGAACTTCGAGACGCGGGCGACGATTATGCCGGCGGCGCACCGCGATTCTTTATTCGTAAGTCGGCATTTTCACTGGTGACACACCGACAATTTGAGAGGTTCATCATTTTTTGCATCGTCGCGAACACGATAACCATCGCGACGCAGCATTACGGACAGTCTGAACAGTACGGCGAGATGCAAAGAGGCGCTAATATAGCGTTCTCGTGGATATTCTTGCTTGAACTCTGCTTCAAACTCGTCGCACTTTTCCCCAAACGATATTTCAAGCAGCCGTGGAATGTATTTGATTTCGTCGTCGTCGTCGCGAGTATCCCAGACCTTGCGGGTGTTGATTTCGTGGGCACGAATGTTCTTCGGGTGTTTCGCCTCGGACGCGCGCTGCGTCTTTTCAAGCAGGCGAGAGGATTACGTGTGATTTTCAACACGTGCCTGCTATCATTCGAGAGTGCTTTCCACGTCATTTTCCTGATTTTCATGCTCATGTTTGTTTACGCAGTGTTGGGTATGAATATCTTTGGCGAATACGACACCAATCATGTCGTCGGACGCGTAGAAAATTTCCGCAACTTTGGAACTTCATTACTGATTTTGCTGCGCGTCTTCACGCGAGACAACTGGAAACGAGTGATGTACGACACGATGAAATGTGACTACGACGTGGATGACGCCGTTGCAAACTGTCACCGCATCGTAGTGCCTGCGTTGTACTTCACGAGTTTCATCATCATTGGAGTGTATTTGCTCCTAAGCCTCATCATCGCGGCAATCTTAGATACCTTCACGCAAAGCGCAATCGCGGAGGGATTGTTGTCGACGTCAAACATCTTCGTCACGGTTCGCCGCAAGTTGCTGTTGGACACGTTTTCGACCAAACTGCAGATGAAATTGGGGCAGCTCGACGCCACAAAGCGAATGAGGAAAGGCAGAAGGACGAGGTGGATGTGAAGTGAATAAATAGGGCGCACGCTTGTAGATTTAGACACTTGTAAATGTAATTACAGCTTATTGGCGGTTGGTTACAGGTAGAGCGTGCGTTGTGTGTTTGTGCGAAGTAAACGGTAAATAATGACTTCATTTTTTAGGATTCTCTGGCTCCGAGCTTGGAGCTTCAGTTTTGATTTCCTTGTCCTTGGGCGTCGCAGCGGTAGGCTGAGCCACGCCCGCGGTAGCACCGAATCCGTGCGGATGCGCATGCATGGCGCCATGCAGGTGCTGCATTTGAATGAAATGCGCCGCCATTTGCTGATTGAACATCTGCTGCTGCATCGCTTGGAACATCGCTGGATTGGAATGAAATTCTTTGTTGCGCTCTGAAAATTGAGCCCATGGATTCTGAAACAATGAAGAATACTGCACGCCCTGCGAAGAGGGGTGCGATGGCGTGTTGTAAGCCGCCGCCGCAGCAGCAGCAGTCGGATGCAACGGTGTTGGGTGCATCAGTGCATCACGCTTCAGCGCCGCCTGAGAGACTGGGGTTGAAGGAGTCACGTGAGTTCCAACGTTTGGTACACCTGGAAACGTGCCTGAAGAGGAATTGGGGATACCTCCGTACGGGAACACGCTCTTGTTCCAAAACTGCATACCCCAGCGAGTAGCAGCAGACATGATGGCTGCTGAAGCCGCCGCCTGTGCCTGTGCCTGTACATTTTCGTCACCAGTAGGCAACAATCCTGTACTCACGTAGCTAGCGACCGCTGGATCCATGCCCCAGCCGACAGGTGCGGCCGGTTGTTGGGAGCCTTCGGCGCTTCCTTCGTCGGTTGGCGAGCGACCGCGGACAGCCGTGTCAGAACCTGCGTTCGAGCCATTCGTATGCCATCGGGCAGAATCTGAGCCCCGTCGTCCGTATCCAAAGTTTCCTCCATCACCCTGTTCGGCCTCAGTGGCGCTCCCATCCGAACTTCCGTCGCGCTTGTGCGTCGCGCACGCCACTTTCGACCTGCGACTCGTGACCTTATCCGTCGCGGCAGCTCTCGGACGCTTACCATCCGCATTCGTGGCGTCAGTTTTATTAACATCACCGTTTTGCGCCGCCGCTTGCGCCGCAGCGGCCGCGGCAGCCTCTTTTTCTTTCGTCTTCTTCGTCTTCCTTCGTCCCGAACCGACGCGCACGTTTCGCAACATCCCCCCCTCCGTCCAATACCGGCAACAATCCCTGCAGTAAAACCTCGGCTGCTTGATGTTGTAATTATTGTAGTAACAAAACTTGGTCTCGTTGCTCTTGCAACGCGGACACGCGACGTGATAATCCGGTTTAGGAGGTTGCTCTCTCTTCCCCTTAATCTTGGGCGCCTCCGCCTTTGCCGGCCCGCCCGCGACCACCTTCGACGCGGTCGCGTTTCCTCCGTCTCGCGCCGACGCATCCGTGTGCGACTTCACTCGCGCCTGTTCCTCGCTCTCCTCCGCGCACGCGCTCTGTCTCCGCGTCTCTCTCGCGCGCACCGAGCGCCCGGATTCCCCTTTTCTCCGCCCCGCGTTATCCGTCGCCCGTCGCAACTCATCATCCGGAATCGCCGCGAATATCGCATCCTACGCGTCCCGCGCGTCCCGATCGAGACATCACGCATTCGTCAGTCACCGCGCTCCCGCGTTCGCGCGCGTCGACGCGTTCCCCCACCGCGCACTACCCCCCCCACACACGCGCGGCGATCATCGCGCGCGGTCGTCGCATCGCATCCGTCTCGGACGCACCAATCCCGTCGTTTTCCCGTCGACGTCCGACCCCTCCGCGCGAACGACCGCGACCGTCGTCCCGCGATCGGGCGCGGACGTCTTCTTCATCGCGTGCTCGCGCGCGCGTCCCCTCGCGCCGCGCGTCGCTCGATGTCGACGCGACGTCGGGTCGTCATCCTCCGCGCGCGCCACCGCGGGCACCGCACCGGTCGATCGGTCGGTCGGTCGCCGCGCGCCCGACCCCCTCGTCCGCACCGCGCGTCCGCGCGTTCGCGCGGGCGGTCGTGCGATGCGTGTATTTTTCCACGGACGGGCGCGGGGGGGTGTACACTACGATGACTCGTGGCCAGCAGTCCTCGATATAAAAAAAATGGACGGACGGTCGGCAGCCGGGGCGTGCCGTCATCCGCGCGGTCGGATGCCGTCATCCATTCGTACCGTACGAGTCGGAGGGTGGGATTCTCGGCCACTCGATGCGTGGGGGGGGGGTGATTGATGGGTCGTGACCCATAGAGTAGGACGTCTCCCGGGCGTATCGGATCCATCCATCGAGCGGCGATTGCGTGATTTTTTTTTAAATTTTAGGCGTGGATGTACGAAGTGTGGGGTGTGTGTGCGCCGTGTGGATGGATGCGCTAAAAAAGTGCACCGTCGAGGATAAGATGCGCGAGGCGGTCGGTCGGACGAATGGTCGGTCGGTCGCCGACGCGCGCGGGTCGGGGGCGCGCGCGTCGCGGGAAGGCGAGGATGGGTGGAGGCGTGCGTCGCCCCGGGTGCGTGATGTGATTGATTGATTTGATTACGCGCTCAGTGGTGGTGCGTCGACGCGAAGGGGGATCTGGGTGAACGCGGTGCGGGGGTGAGATCGCTCGCGGACGCGGCGGTCGTCGGCGGCGATTTCGTCGACCCGGCGGCGGCTTCGAGTCGTTCGACGGTCTCCGCGGCGGTTTTGAGCGCGCGAAGCGCGTCGATGAGAGCGGTTTCGGTGGTGTTGGATGGATCGGCGGCGTTGGTCCCGATATCGTCGCACGCGAGGGCGTCGCATTGGTCTCGAAGCGACGCGGTGACGTCGAAACCGAGCGTCGCCGCGTCAACGGCGCGCGGGAAGGAGGCGAGGAAAGCGCACGCCTCGCGCGCGGTGCGATACATGGCGATGGCGATGGCTTCGGAGTATGCGTTTCCTGCTCGCGTCGACGCGTCGGCAATGGGAGACCCGCGCGGAGCCGCGCCGATGAGGGGCGACGTCGGCTCGCGCATCGAGTCTCCTCTCGCCGTCGCCTGGAACCAAGCCTGTCGAGCGCGCGTTGCCGGCGGTTTCGTCGCGAGTTCGGCGTCCGCGACCGTCTTTCGAGGGCATTTCATCCCGCTCACAACTTGCGGCGCCGCGAACCAGCGTAGGAACGCGCCGCACGCCGTGCGACAACGCATTTGACCTTCCGGAGACGCGACTTGCCACTGAGCGCCGAACGTCGACGCGAGACGTCCGAAGAAGAAGGCGGTGACTTCGGCCTCTCGCAACGAGGCGACCGTGATTTCTTTCGGCAACAACGCCGCGAGCATGCGTGTTTCCAACACGGTGCAAAAGTGCACCAAATCAGAGCCAACCTCGATGTCGCGCACAGCGAGCGGTGATCCGGCGAGCATGGCCGTGACGCGCAACGCCGAGCAGTAAATGTCGTGATCGGTCGCCGTCTTTGCGTTGCTGGATTCCACGCACAGGACGGCGAGTTGTCGCACGGTGTCGGACGCGAGAAGAATTTCAGCGCCTTGCTCACTCTGAGACAAGCTCAAGCACGTGTTGAGCGCAGCGATGGTGACACTGTCGACGTCGTCGTCGCCGGTTGCCGGTTTCAGAGGTGGCAAAATCTTATGCGCGCTGAGCACTTGGAGCAGCGCAGACGTCGGAAGCAAGTCTCTCGCGATGTCTTCGAGCAGCATGAGCGCCATGCTCGACGTCGCCTTGGGTGTGTCTTGCATCACCGTGGCCGCCGCGTGGCAGACAAGAGGAATAAGCGGCAACGCGCTTTGACCGAGCTCGTAGCTCGGCTGCACGGTTTTCGATGAATGCGCGCCCGCTCTCCACGCGCGTATGGCGAACAACAGCGTCGTCAACAGCGGATTCACGAGCGACGAAGCTTCGCGAACCGGTGATCCCGAAGACGTCGAGCGACTGGCCAAGACGGACGACACGACGCCGATGACTCTCTGCACCACCTCAAAGTCAGCCTCCGCCGGTGTCTGCGGTGAAGCTTTCGACACTGAAACGCTCCAAATTTGGGTCGAGACGGCCAAGAGGTTTGCAATTTCAAGCGCCAACGGACTCACGTACGTCGCCGAACTCGACGTGTCCGCATCGATGGTCGCCGCGAATTTCGCCGCGGCGTCCATGACGAGCTTCTTGCGAGCGTCCCTGGAAAATCCATCCAGTAAGGATGTGTGATTCTTTTGCGCATCATTCGTCGTGAAAACTCCAGAGTGCATCTTCGGCAATTCACTGCCCGCGGCTGCGCTGATGAACGACGTCAAGGAACACACGGCTGAGGCTTGCGCGTCGGCCACCGACGACACAAGACACGTCTCGGCAAGTTGACCGCTCACGATGCGAGCAGATCCCGCGAGCATTCCCTCCGGCGCGCCCCATTGCTCGTCGCTGACCGTTTCAGAACACCCATTCGCGACGCGAATCCAGCGTGAGTCATACAGATACGACTCTCCGTACTCTGCGATGCCCGAGACACCGAGCGGAGCCGGGGCGAAGACGGCGCTCTCGACGTGAATTTCACGAGCCGCTGCGAGCAACTTGTGAACCGGATCCGTGGAGGTGACCGAATTCGGAGAACTATTCGCCGATTCCTGCGCCACGGCCTCTAAAATGGCGACATTACTCGCCCCGTTCGCGCGTAAATCCTTACCCGCCGGATGTGAGAGCAACGCGTCTCTAATCTGACCGCACACGTGCTGAAGCGTCGCATCAGCCATCAGAGGCGCGCGCTTCGCAGACAGTTCTTCGCGCTCCAACGTCGCCACACATCGTAACACAAACGTCTGCGCGGCGTGTTGCGTTTGTCTCCGGATGCGCGAGCATCCATCCTTCAGTAGACACGTGTCCAACCAATCGCTAATGCGAGATGACGCGCACCATTCCTTCGCGAGAGACGTAAACGTAGCGTTCGACGACTCGTCTCCGGCGCGAGAGATGTCCATCTCCACGGCAAAGATAGATAAAACGGAGCTCATCGTGCTCAAACCGTACGCAAGCGAAGTCGAATCACCCGCGTCCATCTGCTTCGGCACGTCGGCGCACGCGAGGAGTCTCTTCCAGAGCTCGCCATCCCTCACCTTGAGCGTCTCGACGGAATGATCGAGAAGCGGTCGACGTCGCCAAAGCATGTCGAGCGTGCGCGCGATGGCGCGCAGACAACGCGGAGAAGCCGCGCAGATCTTTGCCGGGTCTTCTAAAATATTCCAAATCAAGGCGAGCGCTCCATCCGCACTCTTCGTCTTCTTTTGTTCCGATGCGACCGGCGTCTGCGCCGCCGGAGTGGGCGTCGTGGGCGCCGTGACGAGCGCCGTATCGGATGCGGGTGCCGCCGCGATGGCATTCGTGGCCGCCGATGGAAGCGCAGGCGCAGGTGTACTGAGTGCGTCTACAGGCTCTTCCTCAGGGACGAGCAAGGTATCGACCCATTCCGGCTGGTTCGCAATCCCCGCGCTCAGCAAGTCTGCCGCGTCCGCTATCGCGTCCGTCTCGACGTCCGCGTGTTTGAACATTCTTTGCAGAGACGTCAAGATCTCGGCTCTGTCGTTTTTGTCGAGTGTCGCCGCCATTGGCGTGTTTGCCGCCACCGCACACAACGGAATAAGGGCGGGCAACGCGAGCGGAAAGCAAGCAGCGGCGTACGGGTACGCGGCGTACGAAGCGATGGAACTCGCAAACGGCGCCCCTCGGTTGTTCGTTTCGACCAAAAACATCTTTTCAATTTCCCCACCGAATCTGTTTCCGGCGTGAAACACGATGAGAGGTAGTGACTTCAGAGACAAAGCGATCGCCTGCTCGAGCGCCGTGACTTCTTCCGCGCGAGGCGTGCCGCCTTCTTCGTGCAACTTGCGAAGCGCGTGCGCGTCGTACACGAGAGGCGCAAATGATCCGAAGCTGATCGCTTTGTCGTTGACAAAGTAAGCGAGTACCTTGTTCCGAAGCTGCATCGCAAAATCACCAAGTCTCGGAACGAAAATTTCGTACACAATTCGCTGCACTGCCGCGTGAACGACCCACTTATCCGCTCTGTGCTTGTATCTCCATTGCACGTGGCGCACGGCGACTTCTTGCATGACGTGGTCGACGAGCGCTTCGAGTCTCGTCCCCAATCCTCCGTGACGAATGAGCGTCTCGACCAACCCGAGCACCGCTAATGAGAGCGGATACTCACCGAGTCGCGATTCGCTATCACGAATGGCGTGAATCAATCCGGGCACGCCCGTGCCGGGCGTTCCTGAGAGAATCGGCGCTTCGAGTACCTCGGCGATCGTCCGCGATGGTTCGGCTGCAGCTAATGGCGTCAAAGCGCGCACGATGGTAGCCGTTCGTCGGACATTATCTTCCGTTAGCAGAGACTTGCTGCACACGTGCAAAGCGAGCGAAAGACCCGTCAGGATGTCCGTCGGCGAACCCTTCGGAACAGACTCTGTTATATCGCACGCTAGCATCGGGCGAGCAAAAGACGGCGCGTGCACCAAAACCTTTGAGAGGAACAGCGTAATAGCGTCCAATTCACTCATCTCAGTCGCCTTCAACTTGCCGTGTAAGCCGGCGTTGGTGAGAATGGAGAGTCGAGTCAAACAGAGGTGGAGCCCGTCCGCCGGAGCCGCCCAAATGATGAGAGGGGTCGTCTGTGCGCCCAAGTTCATGGCCAATCCACTCATACCGGCTTCGATAAATCCCCCAGAGATGTAAGGACTAGTCAATCGGTGAAGAGCGGTGACGGATCCTCTCACCATGCCAGAGCTCGCGTCCATTTCGGCTCCGTCGTTGGGCTTGATCCCTCTCTGCAAGATGTCTCGCGACGGAACGGGCAACGCCACGGTGGGGAGCTGGGCCATGTACGCCAATGCGCATTCCGCTGCGCGATGTCCCTCGGACAAAGCTGCGAGCACTCGAAGCAACGGAACTGAATCATACGGGAACCGTTCCCGACAACCCTCGAGAAGGGCAAAAAGTGGCGTTTCTTGGCCATCCTCTCTTGCTCCGCCCCAAAACTGCTCACACAGGATCGGTTGATCCGCGAGCAGCTTTTCGAGAACATTCAATATCTGATTCAATTCAAACGCGGGTAAGCGATGGACCGGGAGCATGTCGTAAGCCGCGAGAATGGTCGCAAACATATTCTTGAGAACGCTCTTGTGCAACGTTACGGTGGTGTCTTGACCACGCAGTTGCTCCGCATCCAGCAGCTTCGACAGCGCCCCAATCCCGCATTCGTTCGCTTTCTGTGTCATCGCGTCGATCGAGAAGCTTCCCGGCATGAATTCGGCATCTGTCGGCAACAAGGTGAGGAACGTGGACCAGCCCAAAAGCGTCGGACCGTGCGCAGCGTCGCTCTGCCATTTTTCAAACATCTCGGTGACCGACTTGATCACGTTCGCGTCTAAATAGCCGTGCGACTTTAAACTCTTACCCGAAAATCGATCAATCAGTCCCTCTAAATCCATCGCCGCGATGAGGATCACGTTACACAGGGCGCGAATGTCCTCCGTGAACGCGTTCACCTGCGGCTGAGGTACGCGCAACTCCAACTCGATGGATGCCGACGGCGCGCGTCTCAGCGCCCCCTTTTCAAATATCTTCGCCAAACGCAAAAATCTATCCGGCGAGCACTTCAATCTGTTGTAGTACAGGAGGAACAACACCTCGAGGAGCGCGACGGTTTCCTCGAGCGCTTGCCCCGCCCACGCGGCGGCGTCCGATGCGTTCGCACCCTCGGGACCCGTCGCGCTCGCTCCGCTCATGTGACGCTCTATGGCGCGGTACAAGTTATCCTCGAGCCCTCGATCGATCATCTTCTGAACCGTGCTCTCCCATTCGTCGCCGTCTTTCGCCGTGGACGCCGACGTCGACGCGCTCCTCGCGAGCAGCGTGTGCGCGCACTTGATCGTCCCCAACCTCTCGCGAAAGTAAAACCGCATCACCTCTCGCACCACCTCCTCCGTCGCCTCCGTCGGTCTCGGCATATCGCACTCCTTGAGCGTTCGTCGCAACAGCACGTACGCCTGCGTCTCGTCCAGATGCAATCTCTTCGCGCACGCCTCCGCCACGCTCGCCGTCGTCGCGCTCATCTTCAGCGTCGACCCTCCGTACTCGATGCTCCCCGAACGCAGCGCGCTCGCCGACGCCGCACTCGGCGGCGTGTACGTCTCGCACAGCCGCGTCACGTGGTCCAACGCGCCCTCGAGCGCGCTCGCCGTGGACGCGTCCAGCGTCTCATCAACGAGCCGTTCATCGAGCGCGTAAAACAACGACCGCGTCGCCGGAAGCGGCGAGACTTTCGTCGCCCCCGTCGCCGGCGCGGGCACCGCGAGCGCCGGCGTCGTCGCGGGCGCCGATTGCGCCGGCGCCGGCGTCGTCGCGGGCGTCGCCGGGGCGGATTGCGCCGCCGGCGTCCCGAACGAAAAAGACATGGCGTCGCCGAGTGACGACCGGACCGCAGTCACCGCCCCGTCCCTCTCTCGCGAACCGCGTCGCGCGCGCGTCATCGCCCGCGCGAACCGCGTCGCGTCGTCGCGTCGCCATGCCCCGAGGCGCGAGCGCGGTGGACGTCCCGTCGTCGTTCGTGTCGAGCGCCGGCGTCGGTTGCCACATCGAGCTCGACGTCGCGCGCGCGCGCGAGTCGTCGTGGATGCTCGGCGCCGAGGCGGTGGATTTGGACGAGTACTCGGACGACGCCGTGTTCCCGGACGTCGCGATCGACGTGGACGCGAGCGATGGCGAGGAGGAGGAGGAAGAGGAGGGCGCAGACGCGGGCGCGCCGAGACTGAGCGCCACGAACGCGGGCGGCGGAGACGTCGTCAAGGTGGCGTACATCACCGTATACGACGTGGTGTGCGTCGGAAAGGGTGGTAAAGTGCTCGCGCAGGGAGCGACGGTGGATAACGACGGGCAAAAGTCGCTCGTGACTACGTTTATCGTCTTGGTGCCGCCGCGCGCGATGGCGCACCTGTGTCGATTGAGACTGGACGGTAAAGACGTGCGAGACGTGCGCATCGACAGTGATTTTAGACCGTGGTCCATGCATCCGAAACCGTTTGACACGCACACGCAGAGCGTCGCGTTTCCACTGCAGGGTGATCGATTTCTCTGCACGCAGAGCGAAGGCGGCGAATTGACGCACTTTTTCGCCGGAAATCTTCACGCCGTGGACTTTCGATGCGACGTGGGGACGCCCATCTTAGCCGCGGGCGACGGCGTCGTCGTGGAAGTGAACGATTCGAACACGCTCACCGGAATCGCAGTGTCGAACTTGTTCAAGTGGAATTCCATCGTGATACAGTTGGACGCGCGAGAGGAATCGCGAAGCGCCGGCGCCACGTGTTCCACCGCGAACACGGACGAACACGCGTCGTCGATGTACGACATCCGAGGCGGTGATTTATTCGTCGAGTACGTACACATTCGAGCCAAAAGCGCGCGCGTCAAGGTTGGCGACCGCGTCACCCAAGGACAAGTGTTATGCGAGAGCGGCGGCGTGGGCTTTAGTCCCGAGCCGCACTTACACTTCACCGCGTTTCGATCGAGTCAGCTCACCGCCGACACCGTTCGCGTATTTTTTGAAGCCGAGCGCGACGGGACAACGTACATTCCGCGTGCCGGTGCGTTTTACAACGCCGAGACCGGTCAATGCTCGTAGGACAGTTTCCTTTGTAGACGCCGTAGCCGTCAGACAGAAAAAGAAAAAGGCGAAAAGCGCTCTCGGGACGCCGAGGACCTCAGTCGCTCGCGCGCGCGCCCGGCGCCATGGGTAAAACCGCGCGACGTGCGCGTAAGAAGGCGACGGGTGGTTCGTTCGCGTCCAACGCGCTCGGCGTGCGTGGCGGCGGCGTGTCGCGTCCGACCGGTGTGGCGAATGATGTGGGAGCGGCGGCGACGATGGACGTCGACGCGAGCGCCGGTGCGGGAGACGCCGAGACGAGCGGACGGGACCGAGACGCGGTGGGTGAGGGTAAAATCATGCGCGCGCTCGTCGCCGGATCGTGCGTGGACGCGTGCAAGGCGATGGACAACGCTTTGGCGACCGGGAAGAGGGTGAGCGCGGGGACGTGCGTGAAAGTGCTGCAGCTTTGTCAGACGCGTGACAAGGCGAAACCGGCGCTGAGAATGTTACAACGCATGGAATCGGTCGGGATGGTGCCTTCGAGAGAGGCTATGCGGTGTGCGTTCTTCGCGTGCGCGAAGAGAGGGATGCTGCTGGAAGCGCTGGAGCTCATGTCGAGAAAAGACGTCGACGGTCGACGGTATTTGGGGAAAGACGTCCTCGTTCGCGCGTGCGCGATGACTCCCGGTGGCGTCGACGGTGATTTAGGATTGGCCCTCTTAGAGAGCGCACTTCGAGGCGTGAGCTTTGAGTCGTGGGAGCCGGGTCCGACGGCCGTCATACGAACTCAAATGCCGTTTACGACGTCAAAGGCGCGGGAAGACGAAGATTTCACGGCTACGCCGGGAGCGGTGTCGGCGCGAATGGTCGAATATCCTTCTGGAAGTTTTAGGATGGTGTGCGATAACGACGGTCGTCGCCGCCCAGTTGACAGACTTCCGCTCGAATTGTACGCTCCTGTTCACGCCGGCGTCATTCCGTTCGGACCGTCCGGTTTGACCGAGGCTGTTCGCCACGACATCCCGCACGTCCCCGGAGCGTTCTTGATCACAAACTTTTTATCACCGAATGAATGCGCCGCAGTCATAGGCGCCGGACATAGCATCGGATTGCGCACTGACCCGGGAGACGTCGACGGCGTGGCGGGCGCGTCCCGCTTACAATACTGCGAGTTCATGATTTGGCCGCAAACGATAGAGGCTCTCTGGAGTCGCATCGCCGATTTGATGCCCGCGGGCGCTGTCGGTATAAACGCTCGATGGAGGTATTTCAGATACGGTCCCGGGACCATTTACCGTCGCCACGTCGATGGTTCGTGGCCTCAAGGCGCGCTGGACGAAAAGGGCGAGTACATCACGGATATCTCCGAAGGTAAAGTCAGATCCAGATTGACGTTTCTCATCTATCTCACCGAAGGATTCAACGGCGGGGCGACGACGTTCTACACCGCGACTCAGAACGAACCGGGAGTTCTGAGCGCGCGAGGAGTCGTTCCGCAGCTCGGCGCCGTGCTCTGTTTTCCTCACGGCGAAGCGGAGGAATCTCCCGTTCACGAAGGCAGCGCGGTGGACGCGAGCCTGGGTGGAGAGAAGTACAAATACGTCATACGAACGGACGTCCTCTTCGCGATCGATAAGTAACGCGCGCTTCAACGCGGCGTTTAGATAGACAACTAGACACTACGTACGCATTGCAACTAATCCAAATACACCACACCGCATCCTTCCGGAAGCTCTAAATGAAACGCTCGAACCGTGTACGGCGACGTCCTCCCCTTCGATATTTCGATCGCCGGCGACGCCTTCGTGGAATAACTCACGAACGTCGACGCGCTCTCGACGCGCTCGTCCTCGGCGGCGAACTCCGTCACGCCAAACTGTTTGAACACACCCCTCGCCTGCGTCGACGCGTCCGGTCCCATCGTCTGCGCCACCTTTGACGCGACCGCGTCGACGTCGCTCGTCCCCAACGTCACGCGCGCGACGGAACTTGAGTCTCCCCACGGCGCACCCGCGCGGACGAATCGCGCCGAGACCCCATCGCTCGTCACGACACATCCCGCGTAGGCGTCTCCTCGACACGATTCACCTCCCGACGCGCGCATCGCCCCTCGTCGCGTCGCCTCGTTCCTCGCGCGCGCCGGGTTCGCGCACCCGACGAGAACCCCCTCGAACGTCGTCTCCCCGCGCTCCTCGCGCTCGACGAACTCCACCGCGAACCCGTTCCCATCGCGCGCGATCGCCGACGGCGCGTCGCCGTCGTCGTCGTCGTCCACGATCATGGAGGTCGCGCGCGCGAGCATCGACGCCGACTCGCGCGCTCGACGACCCGGTGGGCACCGCACGACGACTCGAGTGACTCGACGCGTCGCCGGCGACGCGGACGAGGACGAGGACGCGAGTATCAACGCCGCCGCCGTCGCGCGCGCGAGATCGCGGCGTCCGCACGTCGACGGCGGCGACATCGGTGTCGGTCGGGATGCGTCAGTGTGTGCCGCCATGTCGGCGGACGAAGACATGCGCGACGGTGAGGAGACGCGCTCGGAAGAGGAAGCGGACGACGTCGCGGTGGATGACGTCTCCGACGTCTCCGACTCGGAGGAAGACGACGACGACGACGATTCGGAGGAGGAGGAGGAGGACTTTGAGCTTCCCGACGAAAAGCAGTTGGAGGCAATCATGGAGCTCGAGCGCGCGTGCGAGGCTTCCGAGTGGAGAGATTACTCGAAGATGCTGCGACTGATTGATTTGTGTCGCGAGGCGCGATTGCGACAGAGATACAAGGACACGCTGGAGAGATACTGCGAGAAGTTTGCGCTGGACGAACGGCGGTGGACAGAGTGGATTCAGGAGGAATTGCAAAGCCGCACGGAGGCGAAGCGTGTTCGTCAGGAGAGGTGCAATAACATGTTCGAGCGGGCGATCGCGGATTGCGGAAGGACAAGCGCGAGGTTGCATCTGGGAAGGGCGAGGAACGCGATGGGATTGGAGTTGGACGAGGCGGGGCGGAGGGAGCTGTACGAGGAGGGCGTGGCGGGACCTGGTCTGAATTTTATCGACGGTCACTTGATTTGGCAGGCGTATCGTGCGTTTGAAATGTCATGGGGTAATGATCCGTCGCACAACGCTCGCGTGAAGGCACTGTTTCTACGTCAGCTGAGAATTCCGCATGCGCAGAACGACGCGACGCTGGCGGCGGCGAAGACGTGGGCGAAGACGGCGGAGATGGACGCGTCAACTATTCGCGCGTTTGAGGAAGCGCACGCCAAGGGTGAGAGCGAAAAGCTGCCGCGACAAGCGTTCGAGGCGCGATTGGTCACAGAAGATAACACCGTGAGGGTGGACGCGCAAGCACTTCGAACGTATCTCAACTACATCGATTTTGAAATCACGAGCGGGACTCCGGATAAAGTGGTGCACTTGTACGAAAGAGCGCTGTCTGCATTGCCTTACGTCGGTGAGTTGTGGCGCGATTATCACGTCTACGCGATCGGGCTTACGTACGGAAGCGAGGAACCGTTGGCGCCGAAGGTGTTGGATCGCGCGCTTCGCACGTGTCCGTCTTCGAGCGCGCTGTGGACGTTTGCGCTGGAGTTCGACCCCTCTGCGGACATGTTAGAGCGTGTGAAAAACGCACACTTTCGAGATGTGAATGATTACGCCACGGTTTTACACGCCGTTATAGAACTTCACATTCGTCAAGGGAGTTGGGACGAAGTAGTCGAACGCGTAAAGGCGGGATTCCAACACATGACTACGCAGTATTCTGCGAATAACATGGCCCGCGCTGCGATTTACATGCTCAAGGAGATAGTGCAGTTTGTCTTCATGAGCGATCCAAAAAATCGTCCTTACGTGAACGAGGTGTTTTCAAGCATTGAAAACGATGCGCCATTCAGAACAGCCGCGGAGTTTCACACGCTTTACTCCGAGTATCTCGCCATGGTCAAGCGCAACCATCCAAAGGTGTTGCAGATATTGGATGACGCGATTCAGCGCGGTGACTGCGAACCGATTGGATTGTCGAAAAAGACTGTGGATGAGTCAGCGCGTCGCCGCGCGGGTATGGCAATTCTCATAAACGCCAAGCTTCGTCACCTTTCGATGATCGGAACCTGCAAGGGTGCGAGCGAATATGCTCGCTACTTTCAGTCGACGGGATATACGAAGGAATTGCGCGAGCACCAGATGGAAACAGCGATCGAGCGATTAGAAGCAAACGACGCGAAAACATCTCGTATGATGTCTGGTTCTAGCCGAAGAAACAGGGCGGCTGCGCGTAGGCAAGATCCTGCCCCTGTGCCGCGCAAACGTACGCGCGACGTGCCAGAGAATGGAGATAAAGCAGATATAAATCTGAAGGGCATGGATCACGACGACCGCATCAAAGCATTATTCCCTGATCGAGATCTGAACACGGCGTTTGTTAAAAATGTATCTTGGGACGTCTCAGAGGCCGAACTTGCCGGATTCTTCGACGGCAAGGGCGGTTCCGTGCGGGCGAGAATAGTGTTAGACAAGGTTACCAGTCGTCCTCGCGGCTTTGCTTACGTCGACTTTAGCGAAGAATCCGCCCTCAACGCAGCCATCATGCGCTCTGGAGACGCGTTAAAAGGCCGACCGCTAGATATCTCGAAAAGTCGTCCTCCGGGCGACGGGGGAAGAGGAGGTGGCGCCGGAGGTCGAGGCCGCGGGCGCGGCGGGCGCGCGCCGCCGCCGCCGACCTTCTCTGGAGGTCGAGGTCGAGGCGGTTTAGGTTTCATGCCGCGATCGGTGCGCGCCGAAGGCGAACCGATGAAAACGAATGCGGACTTTCGGGCGTTATTAGCGAAGGCAAAAGAGGGGGAAGGGTAGAAACATTATATCTGACGTGCGAGTTTTAACTACATTCTGCAATCACGCGACTTCGCCCTGAACGACGACGCGTCTGTTCGTACAACATTTTAATTTTCTCGCGGTAAGGGTGTTTTATTGCTCTAGGCGCGCACTATTCTACCTATGCTAAACACGCATATGGATGGGCCAGTGCGGACTCGTGTCAGGACCAAGATAATCGTTCCAGAAGACGGCGGTACAAGTACGGAGATAACTCCTTCAATCTTCCGAATGGCACATATTTCAGCACCTTAACTTTTTGTTCCAGAAGTCTATTCGTCAAATCATCATCCATCCCGAGAAGCTGAGCGTATAACACTCGATCACTGTTTTCGTGTTCCAACGCCTGTTCGATGTTGGCTACGTTTCTCGTCGCCACGAGCGTCGTCACATGATCGTTGCCATTCCTCAAGGCAGCCTCCAATCCGAGCTCGTATGATTTGTCAACCATCGCTTTATTTGGCAATAACGCGCCCGTGTTTCGATCCATTCGAAGATACGCCCCTCGCACGAGTTTCGCGCCGAGCTCGAATCCCAGTTCCTTGGACAGTTCGATATCCTTCTTGAGCTCGTCCAAGCTGTCCGCGCGGTACATTTGGTACGTCTTGAACACCACCGGCAGCTTTCCTTTGGTTCGATCCACACTCTTCGCGTTATACCGCTCCATTAAACCGAACGCCGTCCTCGCGTACGCGGCGTGTAAAGCATTTTCCTCGGCGTCGATGCACACCGCCGTGTCCAGCTTGGCGGCGCGTCTGACGATTCCTCTGGCGAATGCCTCCGCTCTCGAGTGATTCTCCTCGCTACCGAGCGCGCTCAGCTTGACCGCGTGCATCGCGGACGGAAATTCATTGAGTCTCGACGCGATCACGTGCGCCACGTGCGCCGATTCCGCCGCCGGACGGTGCTCCATGGCGAAATCGATAATGGTGCCGACGCCCATTTGTCGCAAGCCTTCAACGACCGCGGGAAGTTCGTGCGTGAGCGCCGCAAACTGTAACCTCGGTCGCAACGAACGCAACGTCTGCACGAAAGACATTTTTTCCAACCCTCTTCACCCGCGCGCGCGCCTCCACCCTCGCGCGTCGACTCGACGCTCTCGCGCGCGTCGGTTCGCTCGAATGCCGTTAACGCGTTTTCCCACGCGACGCGTTTTCTCGACGCGCCGCGTCTTCACGCGCGCGCGACCGACCTCGAGCGTCTTGACGCGCGCGCACCGATCACACAAAAACTTTCTCACGCGTCTCACGCGTCCGTTCGCGTCCGCGTTCGCGTTCGTTCGCTCGCCGCGTCGCGCAGTCACGCGCGCGACGCGGCGGTTCGGCGCCCCGAAAAAGCGACTCGAAACGCGCGGTCGAGGATGACGTGGACACCGGACACACGGATGGAGTGTGGATGCTGCATGGTCCGTGTGTGACGATGAAAAATCTCGGCGCGGCGTCGCGCGCGCGACAGACGGGGGCGGATCCGCACCGCGCGATGGCGCGCGCGTCGACGGATGCCTCGACGCGCGCGTCGCGGGGATCGGTCGAGGTGATCGTCGTCGATGAGGACGTCGCGGTGGAGGAGGAGGAGGGGTGGGAGGAGGAGGCGACCGCGTGGATGATGATGACGCGCGAATGGGAAGATGATTTGAACGCGCGAGACGGGCTCGAGGCGTCGACGTCGCGGGCGAGCGCGCGTGAGAGCGACGCGGTGGAGGATGGCGATGCGTTCGTGGCGTCGGGACGTTCGGAGGTCGTCGGGACGTCTCGGCGTCGACCGTGGTGGGCGATGGGGGTGGAGACGGCGGCGCGCGGCGACGCGGCGACGAGACGCGCGGAGACGAGGACGAGCGTCGTGGATATTGTGCCGAGAGAAGACGGGGGGCAGACGCGCGCGAGGATCGTGCGTGAGCACGGGGCGTCGCTGATGCGGTTCGTGGAGGACGTGCAGTTGGAGGAACGGTCGAGGGCGGCGCTGCGCGCGCCGAAGAGGACGCGGAAGACGGCGAGGGAGTTTCGAGCCGAGGCGAGCGCGGCGACGGCGCGGTTTCGGAGGGTGACGGCGAGAGGATTCAGGATCACGAAACGAGTGGTCGCGAAACGCGCGCGCGGGATGTTCCAGGTGAGCGCGCGTCTGGTGGGCGAGTTGCAAAAGGAGGAGTTGCGGCGAGACGTATTCACGGCGACGCGCAGAGGCGCGATTTTCGCAAAGAGGGTGATTCAAGGAATCGAGGTGCAGGTGCCGCCTTTGGTGGGTTTTAGATTTGACGAGAGGCACGTCACCGCGTTGTGGGCGCGGCTCGCTAGCGCGATGTCGAGAAGATTCGGATTCGTGGCGAGGATGCGTCGGGAACGGTTGGCGAGGAAGAAGCGAAGAGAGGAAGAATCCAGAGCCAAAGCCGAAGCCGATGCGAAGCGAGTGGGGAAAGAGCGCGCCGAGGCACCGCCGCAAGAAGTATATATGCGAGATTTGAAAGGCAGTTTCGACAAGGTGAGCGATGATCAAGTGGAGTTTGAAACGGAGGATCTTGCAGAGCTTCTATCGCCGCAGTCCATCGCCACCAGCGTCGATGCGGACGGCGCGTTGCGCATTTTAGCCGCAGAGCCGTCCTCGTCGACCCCAAAGACCGTGGAGATATCACTCCCTGGCGCGGATCTCACATTCGGTGAACAGTCTGTGGATAACTACTCGATGGGTGGATTTATAGGTGAGGCGGACTCTGATGTCGCGACTTTCGAATCTCCGAAGAGAGAAGAGAGCAGCGCGCAGAGTCATTCAGTGCACGACATCTCCATGTCCCCCGATCCGCAGGCAAAGGCTTTCGTCAGGCGCATCGAAGATGACTTAAAACGGCTCGCGGGACCCGATGTGGAGGAGATCAGCATGATCAGCATGAGGATCTTGAGCGTGGAAGACAAACGATTAGTGTGCGGAGCGTTCCGGGGATGGCTCAATGTGTGTGAAAAGCGCAGAGTGGGAGAATCTAGTGACGACGCGGATGTCGCCACGGATGAAGAGGCGCTCATGGCGTTATTCGACGCATCTCTAGCGTCGAAAGTAGAGCTCGCGAAGCGCGTGTTCGCGCTTGACAGCGATTCTGATGAGTTCGACGAGTTGCTAGAGGAAGCGACTGCTTCATCTGTGGTCGATATTACTGCCGCGCACCATGAAGCGAGCGAAGTGAAAGAAGATCCCATTGAGGAAAGAGTCGATGCGGTTGACACGGAAAAGATCGCCTCTGAGCATTTTGATGATGTTGTGGTGAGTGAACAGGCGGTGAATGATTTTGATGAAGACAATGCAATTGCGATGAGCGAACGAGTGGTGAACGACAGCGTCGACGCTCCGCTCGATACTGCGACGAGCGAGCGGCCTACGGACGATTTCGATGCACTGGGTGATGTTGCTACGGGCGAGGTACACTTGAGCGCACCCGAACGTCCAGGCGGGAGCACCATGAGAGAGGACGATGGAAGCGAAACGTTTGAGGGCACTTCGGCGAAATCTGAAGAGATGTTAGAGGAGCTCATCGAAGACTCGGGCGTTGAAATCTATCCAGCGATACCGGTGGACGCCTTAGACCGCTACGCAGATGAAGTCCGTTCGTTGAGTGAGCAACTGGCCCTCATGAAAAGCGAACAACTCGCTATGTCGCAGCTTGCCGAGCAAAGAGAGATGGAGCTACGAAATTCTATTTCTCTCGTACGAGGCCAGGAAGAGATTGATAATGGCCAGTCTGAGATCACACTGGCACAAAAAGAAGAGCTGAAGGAACTCAAGGAAGAACTCAACCGGCTCAGGTCTGAACAGGATTCCTTTCTCAGAATGGTTGACGAGAAGAACTCTGTGTTTCGTCAGTCCCTCGCGTCTGAACAAAAGGAACAATCAGCCGCTGTTCCATCCAATGAGATGGCGAAGCAGTCCAAAGAAATCAAAGAGCTTAAAGAGTTGATTGCCCAGCTAAAGTCCGAACAGAGAAAACTGAGCGAAGAATCAGAGCGCCGAGAGCGCGAGCTGAGAACATCTTTCGCGACTGAAAAAGACGATCTCGAAAAGAAGTTGCGAGAATCGCTCACGATCGAACGCATGCAACTCGAAGAGGAATTTGCGAAGTCTCTCATGCTCGAGAGAGGTGGTTTGGAAGAACAACTGCACAAAGGCGACGAATATCTCGACAGTGAAATTCAACGCCTTCAAGAAGAGCTGTTACGTGTACAAGCTGAGCAGGTGAACGCGATAGCCATCGCAAGCCCGAGCCCACGAGCGAACGACCAACCGCTAATTTCGCAATCCACACCGGGAACACCTCTTTTCACGCTCGATACCGAAGCGGATGTGTCGATGGAATGGGACGTGTACAAGCTCAGGGAGGAGTTGGACGCCGTGAAGGCTGAAAGCGCTTCCATTTCGCAATTGGCGGATGCGCGAGAAGAGCTCAGAAGGTCACTCGCTCTAGACAAAACATCGGTCGAAAGTACCATTCGACAAGAAGTCGTACGCGCGCTCGGTCAGATCGAAGTCGAAGGCGTGAATGCGTCTCAGGCCGTCGCACAGCGTACTTCTCGTGCTCAGAAGTTGTTGGATGACGCATCGAGTTTAGTCGAAGATAAAACGTCGCGCGCTCAAGAGATGCTCGATAAAGCGAAATCATTGGCTCAGGCGACGGTGGATAGGCTCAAGGAACGAGAGAGGCAACTAAACGCCCTGACGTCGGCAAAAATCGACGTATCTCCATTGAAACCGGCTCTGTCTTCGGGTGGACCGAAGGCGACCATTTCAGCATTAGAACGCGGGCGGCAACGACGGCGACTGTTGCACGGCGTGACGGATACTTTCAGTCTCAGCGAAATCATCAACCAGGCGCAAACTCTGGCGTCAGAAATGGAATTTAGCTTCAACAAATAGATAGAAATAATGAATTGGACCAACGCTAGCTAACATCAATCTTTCGGCAAAGCCTCGAATGCATCCAAGAATTCGCCTATATGCATGTCGGGTTCCTGAGCGTCGCTCGCAGGTTCCGTCTTGACGAGCGAAATTGATCGTCGCCATTTCCCACGTTTCAGACCAGCGTGTTGCTCAAACGCCGCCGGGCTGATGTCTTTACTAGTGCCATCTTCTGTGGTGATACGAACGCGGTAATCTTTCGGACCTCGTCTAAAGAAGAACTCACCGCGCACATCTTTGATGCACACCGGAACTTTTTCACCTTCTGGAACAGCGTAACTCACTTCACACGTTTTCCTCTTCCCGCGACCAGGCAATGACTTCACGACTGTTACTTTTCTTTGCTTGGATGCGGGAGGGCTGGAAGACGGGAGCGCTGCCGGCGTTGCCGCCACCGGTGTCGGAGCTGGAGTCACAGGCGGATTCGCGGTAGATTCAGGAGCCTTACTCTGAGCCTTATCTTTGGCCGGGGTGCTCTGCTTTGATGAGCCGGCGCCCGAAGACTGCGCTGCACAGTTGATACTCGACAGAATTCTGCTGAGACCACCCGGGGCGCGAATCACCTTCTGCAGCACCTTCTCATCCACCTTTGGCGTGTCACGAGGTGTATCCTTGGTATCGGTGTCGTCTTTCGCCGTCTGTTGAGAGCTGCTGCTACTCGACGAACTCGAGCCTGAGCTCGAGCTCGAGCTTGAACTCGAGCTTGATGAACTAGAAGAGCTTGAGCTTGAGCTTGAGCTTGAGCTTGAGCTTGAGCTTGAGCTTGAAGAACTGGAGCGGCCACTGGAACTCGAACTACTGCTCGACTCTGAGGATAGCGAGGCACTTTTAGAGTCATTTTTTGGTTCTTTCGGCATCTCACTCGCATGCTCATTTGCACTGTCATTTCTCTTTTTCTGCTCAATAATCTGCTCATCTGCAACTTTCCCACTCGTTGACGGTTCGTCACCTTCCTTTACGCTTCCCGCCGTACCTTCGTCGGGACCCCTCCATTCCGGTTGCTCTCCGTCGTAACCCAGCTCTCTCAACACTGCGGCGGTAATCATGCGCTCGACGACACCGAACCTGTGGCTAGAATGCTTCGGTATTTGCTTGGTGAGGCCGTCTACAACGGATGTGGGAATGCGCTTGCGCTGCGAGTATCCGGAACGATATAAACGAGCTACGAGCGCCGCAACCGTCAGAAAGTCGCCCAAATCCGCATTGACGGGTGGGTTCATCTGCGCCACCTTGCCAGATAAATCATCGAAAATTTTCGTTCCCGTTTCGTGCTGCACCGCGCCGATGTGTTGCATGACCGCGGTCGTCGTCGATAGCAACTGGTCGAACGAATCCATGTTCAACTTCTCCAAGGCGCCAATGAATGACTTCCGAGATAACAACGTCTTGACGAAGACGGAATATTGAACGCCGGGGGTCTTTGCGAGTAAAGATGCGACTTCCTCACGAGTCGTCATGGCTTCACGCTTAACCGGCTCTTCTCCAGGGGCGGGAGCGACTTCTTCGACAATCTCCCACGGGGCCATCTCTTGTTTCGCTTCCACTCGTGTGCGCTTCGCAGCCTTGTTCGACTCGCCTTTCGAACTATCCCGTCCTCTTTTCGTTCCAGTCGCGGTCTTTACGTCATCCGTCGCCTTGGCGAACGCTGTCGGAGTCTCGGCTTCAGCCGCCGGCGTCGCCACGTCCGACATATTCAACCGACGTGTCGGATCTGTGGGCGTCCCAGCGCTCGGTAGAAGCGATGGTGCATGTACCGCAGTCGGAAACGGCGACGATGTGTCGCCCGCGACGCGCGATGGCGACAGCAACGGTGAAGACGCCAACGCGGCTCGATTCCTCGCCGTCAGCGCCGCCGGCGACGCCAACGCATTAAACTCCGCTTCTCCCGCCATCACGCCCCGCTTCGTCGTCACCTGCGCCATCAAGCTCTCAAAAATGTTGTGTTTCAATCCCGTATCGTCCACAGGAAACCACAAGCCCACCGTATCGGCGAATTGCCCGTACCCGTGAAGCGCGCCGACTTCCACCTCGCCCAAGTCCTCGAAAGCCTCCGCGTGCGCGCGCGCGATCGTCCTCCGCGCCTCTCGAACGCCCTTCGACGAGTCGATCTCGACGATGATCGACGTCCCGATCGACGTCGTCACGCTCAGCGCGCGCGACTCACCGCTTCCGCGCGCCATCGCGCGCCCACCGCCGGCCGCCGCCACCGCCGCGGGCGCGCGCCTCGATCGCGCCTCGAGCGAGTCGACGGACGGCCGAACGACGCGGCCGAGCGGCGAGACGATCGCGCACGTCACGCGCGTCCGTCTCTCGCGCGCGCGACGGGACGGCGGACGCGTCCGAGCCTCGGTGTGTCGTCGAGCTCGATCTCGAGGCAAACTACCAGAGACAACCGCGCGCGCGGCGAGAGGACGGGGACGGTTCGGACTACTCGGACTACTGCGTGACTACGACTACGGCGACGGGCGAGGCGTCTCTAAGAATGAATCTGCGGCGTGGGTGGGTACAGCGAAGGCAAGAGCAACACCGGCGCGAAGAGGGCGACGAGAAAGTACGGGAGCGCGCGAAGCGCGACTCGCGGCGTCAACGCTCGACGCCAATCTCTTCGAAGATGAAACGTCTCGTCCGGCTCGGTGAAATCGACGCCGTTCGCGCACCCGATGACACCGCTCGCGCACACGGCGTCGGTGAGCGCGCGCGCGTCGAGCGAAGGCGCGCGAACGATGGCGTCGCGCACGAGCTCGGAGCGCTTCATCAACCGCCGACACGCGCGCGCGAGCGCGGGGTCGACTCGTCCTCGTGGACCCGAGGGTGGAATC
>MDTD01009052.1_pt1 | contig 87765 bp, 65 predicted proteins | sample 811221 | NCBI WGS metagenome assembly MDTD01 (sample SAMN05326646, study PRJNA326480) | marine metagenome | isolation source: seawater | place: Pacific Ocean: South West | collected 2011
AAACGTATTCCAAACCTCAAATGGACAAAAATTGTAAAACCTAAAGGTTTCGCCTGAAGGCGAGGGTTTTAAACCCATCGCAAGGACAATAAACACAACACAAGCCCGAAGGTCACACCGACTTTCGGGCTTGTTGTTTATGTCATAGCCAATTTCAATTGATGTGTTAATCATCCATTATCCAACACAACATCAACTCACTGTCCGATCTGCCTCTCCCCTGCTAATCTATTTTCATGGACACTTTGATTTTGTTGTTACTACTGTGGCTCATCAGAGGCTTGACGCTCCTGCTTATCGCGTCAGTACTCTTACCTTTGATACCCACTGGCAAATGGTGGATACGCCTTTGGGACTTCCCCAAAGTCCAATTTTTAGGTATCGGCCTCATCACTCTGATCCTGTTGGGAATGTCTGCCCAAAACCAACAGTGGGACAACTTACTCACCGTCAATGCCATCGCTGTCCTGCTTTGCTGTCTATGGCTGCTGAGGCGCATCCTGCCATTCACATTTATCTGGCCCAAAGAAGTCCAAACAGCAAAAACGTCCGAAGAACCCCGTATCAAAACCGCCATTATCAATCTCATGTATGACAACCAATCTCATGAACAAGCGGTTGAAAAATTGCAACATGTCGATGACGATCTGCTACTGTTAATCGAAATTGACCAGCCCTGGCATGACCAACTCAATGAACTCAAAAACCAATACAAGTATCACATTCAAGCAATCCGCAGTAATGGTTTAGGTCTTGCACTCTGGTCAAAACATCAAATCATTGACCACCACATCGAGCATCTGGTTTTCAAAGATCGAGCCAGCATTTTTGCAGATATCAAATTAACCAACGGCCAAGTGATACGGTATGCAGGCTTGCATCCCACGCCTCCGGGATTACAAGACAAGAAACAAGACTCACGTTTTGACAGTTGGATTCGAGATGCCGAGTTGATCAAGATTGCCAATAGGATCCAAGAAGACCCGACAGCTCATTGGCTTGTTGCTGGTGATTTTAATGATGTCGCATGGTCTCACACCACCCGACTCTTCAAACGGATCAGTGGTTTAAAAGACCCTCGCATTGGGCGAAGACTCTTGCATTCCTACCACGCGCAATATTGGTTGATGCGCTATCCATTGGATCATGTTTTTGTCTCACCAAGTTACAAATTACATGATCTCAAACGAGAACTTACACCAGGCTCGGATCATTTTGCCATCCACGTCACACTGACTCTAAATGATAAGGTAGCCAACGAACCCACCGTCAGTAAAATGGACAAAGTCGAATCAAAAGAACGTGTTAAACAAGGCATGAAATCTGCCAGACAACGAGAGAAGCAATAACACTGGAATCACCAGTGCATATTTGTTGACTAATCAATACGGCAATATCTCCCACCGCGTATCACTGTGTCGTTTGACATGATACTTCTCACTGGGATTACCAAACACCGGCGGCTTACCATCCACGAGAATATCCACATTCAACACATATACTCTTTCACGTGTCGGATGCTTTTTCAAAACCGCTTTGGGGAAGGTCACCCGCCCCGTCAAATCACTGTTGGCACTGGCTTGTTTAAACTCCGCTTCGGACATCGTGTTCTTGTTGTTCTGTGTGTATTTGAGCAGCGCTGCGTGGTAACGCACCTGTAATTCTTTGATCACCATTTCTTTTAAATGCTCATTGACTTCGCGCGGCTTATTATTGTGATAATAGATCGCCCCACCAATGAGCAGGATCGCAATCACCAAAACCGGTGCGGTTTTTTTGTTCAATGGAATGTTCATTTGGGCTTCTGACATGAATGGTCTCCATGGGGTTTGATCAATGACATGCAAATGCATTCTATACCGGATGAATATTGGATGTTTTTGATACGAATTCAGAAGTAATTAATGATCGCCAACATGCATGATTTGAATTACAATACATGCGTTAATTCACATATCAATACTTCCGGGAGGCCTTATGAAAACTCAAATTCTGATCACCACATTGCTGACGATGTTTTTTGCAACAGGCTGCATCGTGCACGTTGAAACCACCCCACCTGCGGATCGGCTTCCGCCAATTCCTTGTGACACTTGCCCAGATAAAACGCAAGTCCCCCGCAATGAAGAGTTCCAGACAAGACTCGAAGCAGCCCAAAGGATCACCAGTTTTCAAACACGTGACGAGGTCTTGGCTGACATTGCCAATGACGCTGCACAATGTCAGAACGCCAAGTATGCGTTACGCGCCATCACGGGCATCACCAGCTTTCAAACGCGTGATGAAGCTGCCTGTACCGTTGCAGAGAGGTTCATTGATGACTGCCTGTTTACTCATGCCAAAGAAGTCGCAAAGAAAGTCACAAGCTTTCAAACCAGAGATGCGATCCTCAAAAAAATCGCGACTTCCACCTGTAACTGATCTGAATCACGAATTGACATACGCTTCACGCAGCAACGCCAACACACGTTGGTTAAGTGGTTCTGCGTCTTTGGACAATTGCTTGAGATAGGTCTTGCGGCTGTCGTTGCTATCTTGCTTGGCTAATGTCTGTGACATGTAGATGATGTAATTCAATGCCTGATGTTGTGAGAGCAGGATATTGAATTCAAACGTCTTGCCACTGGAAAAGAGAATTGTTTTAGTGGTCGCACTGCTTATGGCTTCACGGCTGGCCACTTCAGCAACTGGCAATCCATCCTTGTCATATCCAAGGGCTGCATCCTCTTTGACAAAGGTGTCCAATTTTGTTTTGGCTTGCTTGGTGAGTTGAGCAATTTCCTCAAGCAATTCAGACACGGGTTTGTCAGCTTTTTTGAGATACAGAATTTTGTCGACTTGTGAAACCTGACTGACCGTGTCGTACAAAAGCGCATAGCCATGGTTGACAGACATATCAGCTTGCTGAGGCTTTTGAGCCACCGGCAGAGACTCACAGCCAGCCAAAGTCATCAAAGCCAAAACTAAAATACCACAAATGGATCGTCGCATACTGATACTCCTCATTGGGGCATGATAGTCCATGTGACGCGCTAATCAATTTCTCACCTTGCCTTGATACGCCAAACACGCCAGCATATTGGCATGACACACACCGCCACCGGATATTGGCTATTGCTTTTGGTATTATGCATGGGAATACCAAGTCTACATGCTCAAGAGACGGTTTTGAAATTCCCCAAAAAGTCCAAGCCAATTCATATTGCCCAACACAAACCCAAAGGCCAACTGCCCCGCGGTTTTGAACCCAGTGGTTTGACATGGCATCCGAGACTCAAAAAACTGGTCATGGTCGGTGATGATGGCGAGACAGCAACAATGAATATCGATGGGAGCAGCTTTCAAAACAAGCCGTTTCGGGTCAATGTCAAAACCGACTTTGAAGCCGTCACCATCGCAGACCCCAAAACCGACTTCGTCTACATCGGCACCGAACGCCCCAACACCCTCATCGAATACAACATCGTCACCCAAGAATACACCCGACAATTCAAACTCGGACACATCCTGCCCCATGCCGGTAACGAAGGCATCGAAGCTGTCGCATTTGTGCCCGATGTCAATGATCCTGAAGGTGGACTGTTCTACATCGGATACCAGAAAACTGGCAGCATTTATCGTGTGCGTTTGCCCATCAAGTCCAGCAGTACCGCAACCGACTCAACCTATCTGGATCACTTCACGCCACTGCCCGAGCACACTGACCTTGCTGGCCTGACATGGGATCATGCCAACAACCGATTGCTTGCGCTTTGGGATAAACCCAACATCCTTGTTGCATTGACACGTGATGGGAAAATCATCAAACAGTGGCACAAAGTCCGCGGTGCCAATCAGGAAGGCATCGTCATGATTGATGGCGATCTCTACATCGCTGAGGACTCAGGCGATTTGTATAAGTACCCGAAGTTTGAATCGTCTAAGTGATCCTGCAAAAAAATTACTTGACAATCTGCTGATCCACAAGGTCACTGACATACGCTTCGACAGTCATATTTTTATCTGCGGCAGCGGCTTGAAGCTTGGCGTAATCCTCGATGGACAGATTGATAAACATTTGCATACGACTCTTGTATTTATCGTTTCGCCAGGCTTGCTGTGCCTTGGCTAATTGCGTATCACTTAACCCGAAACTTCGCAGAATTCCTTTAGCCATCATTTCATCGCCCAACGGATTCATGTGCACACCATCTCTGGTTGCGACCAAACCGGTCTTGCCAACTGCATCGGGCGCTGTGTTGACCATCACCAGCATGTCACGATTCAGGTCAGCTAATAGACAGTTTTTTTGCTTGGCCAACTCCCGGAGAAAATCGTTATAAGGGGCGAGCTTTTTGTTCAAGTCATTGTCTGCCTGTTCACGGATCATCGTCGAAGTGAGGATCATGACCTTGATACCAGCAGCTTGGGCTTGGTCAACAATCTTGGTGATGTTGGTTTTGTAGTCTTGAAGATTAACGCCTCGTTTTCCGTGCCAGACATCGTTGACACCGCAGCTAAGTGTCAGCCAATCTGGTTTTTTGCTCAGGACATCTTTTTCCAGACGTTCAAGCATCTGGTTGGATTTGTGCCCGCTGATTCCTGCATTGACACGTTTAATCTCAATGCCGTTGGCTTTGAGACCGTAATCAACAAGTCGGACATAACCACAACCGCTATGCGCCCCGAATTGTGTAATGGAGTCCCCCAGAAAAGCGATTGTCTGCCCGTCTTTAACTTGAATATCCTGTGCATGAAGTTGGCTGATACTTATGCAAACAACCAGTATGGATAACATCAATCGAATCATGGAGGGCATCATCTATATCCTTGGTTTGAGATTGTAACGTTGCCAACAATGGCGACTGCGACTTAGCCCTTTTGCTTGTCAACAGCGGAGACTTTGTGTTGATCCGCTTTGGCTTGACTGGTCTTGGGCTTTGGGGTTTGGTCATTTGATTTTGCGTCTGGGGCATGGCCTTGGGGTTGAGCAGGTTTAGAGGTCTCTGGCTTGTCATCGCCCTGCGGATCATCCATGCCGGGTTTGTTCTTGCCAGCTTGTTCGACTTGTGCAGGCGGGACCATCATGACGCGGTCACCTTCTGTGAGTCCTTCAGTGATGGCAACGATGCTTTCATTGGATTGACCAATTTGAACTTTTTGACGGGTCGTTTTTTCACCTTTACGGGTGTAGACAAAGCTCTGCTTACCGACGGTGACCACGCATTGGATGGGGACAAAGAGAACATTTTCAACCCTGCCGGTGAGGATACGTCCTGAGCAACGCATAGCAGGTTTAAGTTCCGCCCCTTCACTGGGTGGCAGGTCAATTTTGACGGTGTATTCACGCAGGTCGGGGTTCATCCATCCGCCGTTGGTCGCCATAACGCCGATCTCGTAGACCTTGCCTTCGATGGGATTGTCAGGCGTGGCGTCGATGGTGACCATGGCTTTCTGATCACTGGACAACTGACCGACAAGTGATTCATGGACCTTCACCGATGCAATCATCTGACTGGTATCCGGGAGCACGATCAGGGATTCATTTTTGCGAACCTGTTTACCTTGAACGATGGGATCATTCCGTCGACGCCACCCGCCAACGGTGGTGGCATAAATCACCATGCCGTTTTGTGGGGCTTTGACGATACAGAATTCGAGTTGTTCTTCGAGCTTTTCAAGACGCTCTTCACGGAGTGACAAAGTGCGGATTTTGCCTTGGAGTTTTGCTGTGGATTGAGCGAGTTTACTCTCATTGCGACGCTTGGTACGTTCAAGTGCAGCACCTGCTTCATCGACATCAGACTGAACTTTTTTCTGTTCCTTGGGTCGTGTGTATTTCTTGTAAACCTCCACATCCAAGAGCGCGGTCTTTAACGCCGATTCCGCTTCGATCACGTCCAGGCGATCATCTTCGAGTTCACTTTGGGAGATGAAATCTTCCTTGTAGAGTTGCTCGGATGCTTCGAGTTCTTCCTTGGCACGTTGGAGATTGCGGGTGGCTTTCTGGACTGCGACATCCAGTTCCCGTGTCTTCTTGGGATCATCGCCACGGGTCCACTTTTCAAGATCCAACTTGGCTAATTCGAGTTTGAGTTCCGCAGCTTTAAGATCGCTTTCGGCTTCATTTTTCTGAATGGCATGATCCTGCTCAGCAGCAAGTTTATCAGCACGAGCTTGTTCGACACTGAGAGTTTCCTGCTCGATCTTGTTGCGAATTTCATCATCTGCCAATCGAATCAGGACATCACCTTTCTTGGCGATGGTGCCTTCGGCAACGACTTCGAGAATCGTGGTCGTGCCGTCCACCTGGTTTTTGATTTCAACCTTGTTCTTGGCTTCAATTTCACCGTTGGCTATGACCACCATGTCGAAACTGCCACGGGTCACGCGATGGGTTGCAAGTGACTGAGCAGTCAGCGCACTGGCAGAGGGCTTGGTAAACGAACGGTATGCCAACCAACCGCCGACGCCAAGGACTCCGACAATGATGAGCAGGACGATCCATATCATCACCCCGCCACGATGTCGGATGGCTAATTGATTGCGATTGGAACTTGTATTGCTGAACATATGATTTTGCATCATGGTATCAATTCTGTTTCTTGAGAAGTTCATCAGCTTCTTGCAGAAGTTTATCCTGAGTTGATTTAGAGTCATTGAGCATCTGCTGGGGGGACGCCGTTTGGGTGCCAGCTTCCATTTGAACAAGATTAACTGGCGCTTTCCATTGGCCGGAGTTATCAACGCGCAACTGTCCGGTGCTTAACAGGTATTGGAGGATACTCACCCGCAGGTCACGCAACGCCGAGTCACGGGTGTTTTCAGCTTCAAGCAAGTCGTCCTGCGCTTCAATGAAGTCCCGTGGTCCAAGTGAGCGAAGTCGAAGCACAACACCACGCATACGCTTGGCCGAGACATCGATATTTCGTTGTTGCAAGGACAGTGTAAAACGTGCCTGCTGAATCCGGCGGATGGATTGGCGGACTTCCAAGGCAACTTGATCCCGCTGCTGCGTATAGCTTCGCCATGACCGTTCACGCTCAATAATATCCTTACGGAGTTGGAGCTTTTCACGACGTCGATCCAGTGGCGCCCCGAAGGTCATCCCCAGGGAATAGTCACTGTCACCTGCTTCAATATCGACGCCCGCATTGGTCTTGTTCGAATCGGTGTTTAGCCCCAGGGACGCATCAATATCCAAGTCCGGCAGCAAATCATTACGGGCATTGCGGACACCTCGGCCTGCATCGTCTACCTGATCACGGCTGGTCTGAAGGTCCAGGCGATATTCCCAGGCAGTGGTGATGGCCTTTTCAGGTTCCAAAAACGGTTCGGGAATTTGCAGTTCAATGGGCTTGATAATCAGCGCCTGATTCATCGGCATGCCGATCTGCAATTTCAGTGCATCAAGTGCAGCATCGTAGGATTCCTGACTGTTAATCAGCGAGTTCTTTGCAAAGAGCACCTGCTGCTCGGCACGGGGGATTTCAATGTTGGCTTGCCGACCTGCACCTGCCAAGGCTTGCATACGGTCACTGAGCCATTCGAAACTTTTGAGTTGGCGTTCACGGTTTTTAATTTCTGCCTGCCGCCGAATCAGGTCGTAGTATCGCGTAGAGATGTTGAGCAGATACTCTCGTCGATAGCGTTCAAAGGTTCGCGAAGCATAGATTAAATCACGACGTGACTGAATCAGACTCTCGCGTGCCACATCCCCTGCACCACGCAGCAACGGGATGGAAGCTTCAAGGGTAATCGAAGCATCCTGCCCTTCACCTGAACCGCTGGATGCATCGTGGAGAAGGTTGACGAAGTTCACCAATGCCGTAGCTGAGATGCTGCCACCGTTTGGAAGTCGATGGGTGACACCAAACGAGTTGACGACGGTCAGCGCCTGATCGTAATCGCCGGACTCTGGTGTGCCATCAATCGACGCAGAGACCTCAGCAAAGAAACGGGGTCCCCAAAGATGTTCTTCCATGAGCAGGTTGAGTGCTTCAATATACAGCGACTCTTTTTGACGGCGGTAATCGCGACTGTTGGCAATGGCAAAACCAAGCAGTGCCTGAAGGTCCAACTCCCGGGCTTGGGACATATCGTCAATGAAGAGTTGGCCGAGTTTGTCGGGATCAGCTTTGGTACGTGTTCGTGCAGGCAGGACGTTGGCTTGCGGGTTGATTGAAGGTAGATCCGTTTGAGTGATGTCACGTTTGGGTTGATCGTTGGGTGCATCGGCAATGGGAATGTCGTACATCGCTTTGGATGCTTCATGCCCCATGCTCTTGGTCCAGTGATCACGGATCGTCTGACTGGTCTGGCGATCTATCTCGCTCATACCTGTGTTTTGGCAGCCGATAGACAGACTGCAAAACGAGATCAAAAACAAGCTCATCAGCCAACAACGGTTTAATCGGGGTGTGGATATCGACAGCATCTGCTTGACCATGCGAAAATCTCTATTCCCTACGGGGTGTGGATTGCGGTAGCATGTCTGTGGCCAAACATGCTATTTAGAGGGAGCTGTGCCCGGCGGTGTGGTGGTAAACCCTCTTCTCAAGAGAGCGAGTATAACAAGATGTCGACTACTGAACATCGTCAAAACGCAAAAGATGTCCATGCAAAGTGTGCGATTTTAACTATCAGTGATACGCGTACATTGGACACCGATACAAGTGGGCACCTCATTGCAGAATTGCTTGAGTCTGCTGGACACCATATCACTGACCGTGCTTTGGTTCGTGACGAGGTTGCACAGATCGGCAGTACACTCACCCAATGGATCGAAGATGACGATGTCCAGGTGATTTTGACCACTGGCGGAACCGGAATCGCCAGGCGAGATACGACCATTGAAGTGGTCAAGCGGATGATCGACAAACCCCTGCCTGGCTTTGGTGAGTTGTTCCGCGTCCTGAGTTATCAGCAGGTCAAGTCCGCAGCCATGCTCAGTCGCGCGATTGCCGGACTGGCTGGGAACACGATGATCTTCACCATGCCTGGATCGCAAAACGCGGTCAAGCTGGCGATGGAAAAATTGATCGTGCCGGAATTGAGTCATCTGGTCTGGGAACGGCATCGCTAGGCAGTTGTTGTCTGACTTATTTGAGCCATCCAGTAAATTCAAGAGTCGAACCTGACCACAACAAACATTTTATCCACCTTCAATTAAATTACTTACAAAACAAATCCATTCCCCTTGGCAAGTCTTTTACTGTAATTAATTGACTTGGGTTACCTGACTGCTAGAATTTATCATAACGTTATGATTATGTGTCATAGCGATATGATTAATGATCAATCGGGCATTCTCAATTTAAGTAGCAGGTTTTTGACATGGCTCGTATCACACTCAAGCAAGTTGCTGCAACCGCAGGTGTATCCGTACAGTCGGTAAGCCATATTCTCAACAACCTCCCTGACAAGCCATACAAGCAGGACACACGTGATCGTGTCTTTGAAGCAGCCAAAGAGCTGGGGTATCGCCCCAACGCTGCAGCCCGTTCGATGGTGACGAAGAAGACCCATCATGTGGGCCTGATCATGCCTATCAAACCTGACGCCTGGTTTAGCAGTGTGGACAGTTATGAAACGATGATGGGTTTTAATTCGTTTCTATGTGAGCGGGGTTATGTCTGCTCGGTGATCCCGGTTAAACAATTCAACGAGCCAGGCAGTGAGTCGCGGATTTTCCGTGAACAGTTACTCGATGGTGTGGTGGTCTACGGTGCAGCAAATCGTGAGATTTACGAACGTATTGAAAAATCTACAGACTTGTGCTTGTGGGTGGATACCGACATCAATCGCCCCACCGGTTGTATCCAGCGCGACGAGCAATTCAACAGCTACCTTGCTGTGAGTCAATTGGCATCGCTTGGGTATCGCAAACTCATCTGGCTAGACTATGCTGAGCATACATCACATTACTCACATGACCAGCGTTATGCCGGGTTTCAGAAAGCGGTCCGCCAGTTCGATCTTGCCTATGAAGACATCGCCTGTAGTAAGCCCTGGCTTGGTCATGATCCATTGAAGCTCAAAAACAAACTCGCCCCGGACGTCGCAGTCATCACCACGAGGCATCAATTTGCTTTGAGTCTGACACATACCATGCGACACATCAACATGCGCCCCGGTTACGACTTTGGATTAGTTGCATTGGAAAAATCACATGAATGTGACATCACGTGGCCTGGCCTGAGTGCTGTGGTTACAGACCGATCCAAGATCGGCGAACTTGCAGCCAAGATGTTCCTTGAAGCAGTAGACAATCACCGCAAGCTGCCTGATTCAGTCTGTATCCAAGGCCAGTGGCATGCAGGTGAAACAGCATGGGGTCCACATGTCAAAACACAGTCAAATAAATCTTGATTCGCAGCAAAAGGTTGGACACACATGAACTCACGATCAATACAACAACATGCCAATCATTCTGGTTTTACACTCATAGAGTTGCTGGTAGTGATCTCCATCATTGCCCTGCTCATTGCGATTTTGCTGCCAGCCTTGGCGCGTGCACGGGACAGTGCATTTAGCATCAAATGCGCATCGCACCTTAAACAATTAGCAGTCGCCCAACACGCTTATGCCAATGACAACAGCGACTCGTTCACGCAGGTTTACAATGCCACGGGGGACACCCGTTGGATTTTCACCATCCGCGATTACGTTGCAGGTGCCAAGCATAACGACCCCAATGGCGTGATGAACTGCCCTGCTGCGGACAAATCCCAATTTACCGGCAACAAGAACTCCTATGGCTTGAACTTTTCCATGCGTAACTCGCGTTGGAAATACAAACGCACCGTCGTACTCAAACCTTCACAGATCATTATCGGCGCAGATCGTAGCGTGGCCGATCTGGACTACACATTCACCAGCGACGGCTACCGCTACAGCAACAGTTGGAGCACGACCAGTTGGGCAAGACCCGTTTTGTTTCGTCACCTGGGCAATGCCTCTGCAAACGTGTTCTTTGTTGACGGGCATGCCTCAGCAACCAATTATGATTTGACCACCCATACAGCCAATACCAATCTCTGGATTTGGTGGTGAATCGGAACAGACAGGTTCAAACCACTTGCATCGCCAAGCTGTAACAACCCTATTCCTGAAGTATTGAGAAAGTTTTCCTGCTATGACTCACTGTCATTGGTTCACTGGTTTTATGTTGTCGATTCTGGGACTGATGGTTTCAACTGGATATGCAGAAGTGCGGATGCCTGCTGTATTTTCTGACCACATGGTTCTCCAACGTGACCAACCCATAGCGGTATGGGGCTTTGCTGATCCCAGCGAATCGGTGACGGTTACGCTCAATAAACAAACCCAAACGACCACCGCGAATCGGGACGGTAAATGGCGCGTCACGTTTACTGCCATGAAAGCTGGCGGTCCGTTCGAAATGACAGTCAAAGCTCAGAATACCTTGAACATCTCCGACATTCTCATCGGCGAAGTGTGGCTTTGTTCCGGTCAATCCAACATGGAGCAAGGCATCCGATTTACGCTGGGTAAAAATTGGAAACAGCTCAAGGAAATGAACCATCCACGGATGCGACTGCTGCTGATCCCCAACACACTTTCCAACACACCTCAGGACGATGTCAAAGCTCAATGGAAACTATGCAGTGAAAAAACAATCCTCCAGGATGGATGGGGAGGCTTCTCCGCTGTGGGATATCACTTTGGCAAAGTCCTGCTTGATGAGTTGGACGTTCCAGTCGGCTTAATCCAAAGCAGTGTCGGTGGCACGCCCATCGAAGTCTGGATGTCCGACGCAGATGTAAAAGCTGTCCCCGAAGCAAAACCGATTCTGGACAAATGGGCAACCAAAGTCCGACAATACAAGCCTCAATACGCCCAAAAGCGTTACGAAAAAGCACTCGCTCAATGGCAAGTCAAAGCCAAAGCGTCTGAAAAACAAGGCAAAAAAACGCCCCCCAAACCCCAAACGCCTACACCACCAAACTTACAGAGCTGGTATCCATCGACGCGTTACAACACCATGATCTGGCCAATCATCCCCTATTGCATGCGTGGGATTCTCTGGTATCAAGGCTATGCCAACCGTCACAATACCGTTGCTTATCAAAGCATGTTTCATCGTCTGATTCACAGTTGGCGTCAGTCTTGGGGCAAACCTGACTTGCCATTTTACTTTGTGCAGCATTCACCATTGAAAACCAAAAAACAAAGCGACACCGACCTGCTGGCAAATCTGCGTGAAGCCCAGGCTAGTGCGTTGGATTTACCCAACACGGCGATGGTGGTGACACTGGACGTCGCTGACCCGCGATGGATTCACTATGGCAACAAGAAACCTGTCGGCCAACGTCTTGCCAACATCGCACTCAAACAAACCTATGGCAAAACGAATCTCCAACCCTACAGCCCGTTGTACGATCACCTGTCCACACAAAACGATCAAACCGTCATCCACTTTAAACATGCAGATCATGGCTTGATGACCACGGACAACAAACCCGTGGGTGGTTTTGAGATTGCAGGTAGTGATCAGCAATTTGTCCCTGTAACTGCCGACATTGATGGCAGCACCGTCCGCATCAAGCACACGCAAATAAACAAGCCTGTTTCGATCCGTTACGCATGGGACAACAATCCCAAAGATGCCAATCTGTTTGGTAAAAATGGATTGCCTGTCGCTCCATTCCGAACGGATAACTGGCTGTTGAAATGATCCGACTTAGCCAACGCATGACACGTCCTAACCTGCGCGTATTAACATGACGAAGCTGCCTTGACACGATCCTGCCGTGGTCATCGATGGGTATCTGTGGTACAACTGGCCAACAAATTTCAATCGAGTAAACGACGAGACACATGGCCAAAGTATCCAAACAATTTGTCTGTAGTTCCTGTGGTTCGATGCATCCCAAGTGGCAAGGTAAATGCCCGGACTGCGGATCATGGAACACGCTTGAAGAAATGGTGCATAGCACTGACGCGCATCGCGGGACGGCTCAAAGTCAATCGCCGATGACGACATCCGCCCAACCGCTATCGCAGATCGTCAAGGACGATGCGAACAAGCCGCCGATGATGCGAATCCCAACGGGTATAGGTGAACTGGATCGTGTGCTCGGTGGTCGGGATCACGATGGCAAGGCGCTGCCCGGCGGACTGGTTCCCGGCTGTGCGATTCTCCTTGGTGGCGACCCGGGTATTGGTAAGTCCACGTTACTGCTTCAAGCTGCTGACAAGCTCAACCGTGCCAAGCAGACCGTCCTCTATGTCACCAGTGAAGAGTCTTCCCAACAGCTTCGATTGCGGGCTGAACGTCTGGGCGTGGACAGTAAAAAAGCAGACCACCTGCTGATTCTGGCGGACACGAACCTGGCAAGGATTGCTGAGCAAATTCGCAAGACTCAGCCGGCGGTGGTCATCATCGACTCGGTGCAGATGATTTATAAATCCGACCTGGCAGCAGCGCCGGGGTCGATTACGCAGCTTCGCACCTGCTGTCTGGAGTTGGTTTATCTTGCCAAGGCTCAGGGATGTTGTGTGATTCTCGTGGGCCATGTGACCAAGGAAGGCAAGCTTGCTGGGCCGCGACTACTTGAGCATATGGTAGACACCGTGTTGTATTTTGAAGGCGACCGGTATCACTCGCATCGGATTATCCGCGGGATCAAAAACCGCTTTGGCACAACGTTGGAAGTCGGACTCTTTGAAATGTGCGAAGAGGGCTTGGTGGAGGTTGCGGACGGCGCGGGATTGCTTGCTGCGGAGTACAAGCCTCAAGCGGGTAGTGTGGTTTGCCCGGTGCTGCAAGGTTCAAGGTGTCTGATGGTGGAGTTTCAGGCATTGACGGCAACCGGCTTTTTGGGGTCCGCCAAACGCAAGTCCAGCGGGCTGGATTCGAGTCGTTTAGCGATGCTCATTGCGGTGCTGGAAAAGCGTGGCGGATTGCGATTAGCCGACCAGGATATTTTCACCAGCGTGGTTGGCGGATTGAAAGTCGCTGAACCTGCTGCGGATCTTGCGATCGCCATGTCCATTGCCGGAGCCTTTACCAATCGACAGGTGGGCATCTCCGATGGGAACGTCTGCATGATCGGCGAAGTGGGGCTTGGGGGCGAGATTCGACACGTCCAACACATCGAACAACGACTCAGCGAAGCGGAGAAACTTGGCTTTTCCCACATCATTGGTCCAAAAGCAGCAAAGAAATCTGCCCGGTCCGGTCGATATGTCGCAGTAGAGCGCATTGAAGCTGCACTGGAATTTTTGAATTGAAAAGCTGGTTTTTGAGCATATTTCGACGTTATACCAAAGCATCAGCGTTGTATCCCAACGCAGCTATTGTCTTGCTGTTGCTATGCTTGTTAGTTGTCTGTGATCAGAGTGATGCCCAGGAAATGCCGACATGGGAGCGTGAAGCACATGGTCGGATTGATCAGATGCGACGCAAGAACCTGCGGGTACTGGTCTTGGATCAGGCTCAAAAGCCTATTGGGAATGTGTCAGTCAAAATCACGCAGCGGCGGCATGCCATGCCCCTGGGTTTTGCGGTGGGGTTGGGGCAACTGCCCAATGACATCATCGGCCAACAGAATTTGTCCGCCCCACTGCTGAGAGTGTTTAACAGTGTGAACCTTGGCGAGATCGGACGATGGGATCAACTTGAACCGGAGATGGGTCTTGGTGATTGGGGACGGCTTAAATATTGGCTGAGTTGGGTCAACGACATGGGACTGACCGTGCGGTATGGGAGCCTGTTTTCTGCCAATACCAGCCATCAAGCCGACTGGGCTGCCCTGCTTGGGCGTCGTGATTTGATGGCATCGGTCGAGCTGCATCAACGCCAGATACTCAATCAGTTTTCCAACCGTGTGATCGCTTTTGACATTTACAGCCATACACTGGGCCACCAATTGATTGAGGATCAGTTGAGCTTGGTGATGGTTCGCCGGATGTATGAGCAGGCCACGGCTCTTGCCCCCAAAGTCCCCATGGCAGTGCAGATGGACAATGTGCTTGATCCGCAACGTGTCCAGCAGGCGGTCGCCCGGATGAGTCAGTTCAAAAAGGGATTTGTGCCCATCAAGCAATGGTCGGTGAGTCTGCATATCCCTGCGGATGTCCAACCCCAACGTCTGCAAAGCGGGCTGGATTGGTTAGCAAAGCTCAATGTCCCCATCGTGGTGTCGAATCTGACGTTTGCAGCAGCTTGTGACAGTAATGCGGTTCGCAATGCGTTGATCCTGTTGTACTCCCATCAAAGTGTCACCGCGATTTACTTTGGGATGCCCACTGCCAGTGATTTGGACACCGTGGTGTCACATCCATTACTCGACCCAACCGGCAAGCTCACAGCAATGGGTTTGGTGGTCGATGACCTGTTTGCTCAAACCTGGATTTCACGTGGTGAGCTTAAAACCAATTCCTCGGGCAGTCTTATCACTCGTGTCTTTTGCGGACTTTATGATTTGTCAGCCACTTTGCCGGACGGAAAAATCGCTTACAGCAGTGTGTTTGTGTCCGATGAAGATGACAATCAGTCCAGCCAGACAGTCGTCATCTCTCCGCTTGCGGTATCACTTGAACCACTACGCTAAGATCACGTATTAAAATCAGTGTTGGATGTCCTAACCGAGTTGGCCTATGGGTCAATTGCGGGTACCATCTAGTCCCTGTACATCAGACTTTGGAGTAATTTATATGTCGGATCAAGTTCAAACTTTTCAGATTGGTGATCTGGAACTGGAACTGCAAACCAGCAGTGAAGTTTTCTGCCCCAATCTGACGACCAGCCGCATTGCTCAGACCCTTGAAAATATCGAGGGCAAGCAGGTACTGGATCTGGGATGTGGATGTGGGCCGATCGCTATCTACATGGCCAAGCATGGCGCTTCAAAAGTAACCGCAGTGGATGTGGTTCCCCTGGCGACTGAAATTGCCAAAAGCAATGTCGAACGTCACGGTCTTGGTGATAAAGTTTCAGTTCACTGTGGTGACCTGTTTAGCCCGATTGAAGATCAGAAGTTTGACATCATCGTCAATGATGTGTCTGGGATTGCTGAGCTTCCCGGTCGTGCTGCGGGTTGGTATCCCTCTGCGGTTCCCACGGGTGGTGAAGATGGTGCCAACGTCGTGATTCGGATGTTCCAGAATGTCAAAAACCACCTTAATCCCGGTGGCGTTCTGTACTTTGCGACTTCCAGCCTGTCGAATGTCCAGCGTATCCTTGATGCTGCCAATGAGTACATGGGTCAGAAAATCGAAGAAATCGGTGCGTTTCGTATCCCGTTTTCCAAGGAACTGACTGATATTATCGAGCCGCTGACCAAACTCTGTGAAGAGGGTCTGGTGAGTTTTGAAGCCAAGCGTTCGCGTCACTTGTGGACGCTATGCGTATTCCGCGTCCAGATGCCATAATTGATGCTAAAATATGGGCAAATAAAGCCTGTTTGATCTACAATATTGCCATGACAGAACAAACTCCGCCCTCCACGGAAGCTGCTGAATCTGTATCTGATGATGCCCAAGGTGTCACAGAAGAGAATCAGGATTCCCCCAATGAGGCGACACAATCTCAACCAGACGCGGCTGACGCAACTGAGAAACCGGCCAAGCCCCACAAAGAGGTGCCGGTTCCTGAGGACTTGCCGTTGCGCCTTGAAGCCGCGCTAATGACCACCGACCGTGCGATCAGTGCAGCGAAGCTCAGCGAAATTCTCGGGGGCGTGGCAACCAAGCCTATCCGTGAAGCGATTGACGAACTCAACGCAATCTACAACGATTCAGGGCGAAGCTTCCGTATTGAGCAGTTGGCTGGCGGGTATCAGATTGTGACGTTGCCCAAATATGCACAGGTATTAGCCAACCTGCACAAATCCCGTCAAAGCAACAAACTCACCGCTGCTGCCATGGAAACCTTGGCCATCATCGCCTATAAGCAACCGATTCTCCGTGCTGAGATCGAAGCGATTCGTGGTGTCTCCAGTGGTGAAACCGCGCGAAGCTTGATGGAAAAACATCTTGTCAAGATTGTCGGACGTGCTGAGGAAATCGGCCGTCCGATGCTCTATGGCACGACCAAACAATTCCTGGAAGTGTTCGGCTTGGCATCGCTCAAAGACCTGCCCAATGCCGGTGAACTTCGCCCGCCCAAACCGCGTGCGTTGATCCCTGCCAAGGACGAGTTGGCTGACGATGGGCAGGCCCCGTCTGAGCAGACCGAGGACAAAGCCGATACCGTCACGCAGGTCGAAGACGAAGCTCAAGTTGAGTCAAACGAAGATAAAGTGACCGAATCTGATCAACCGCAGCAGGAACAAGTTCAGCAACAGGACGACGATACGGATCAGGCCGTCAAAGAGGGATAATGGACGCAAATCACACAGGCCAATTGCAGCAGGATCACATCGGTTGGGCATCAAGCCGCCGTGCTGTATCCGTTGTGGTGGCATGCGTGGTCTTACTGAGCCTTGTGATGACAGGCTGTAGTCCGTATCAACTCCAAGGTCGCATCGTGGAAGGTAAAACGCCCCAAGTCCTTGTGGTTAATGCAAATGACAAGCGTTTAAGTGCAGAACCCTTGGAAGGTGCCAGTATTGAACTGACACTTGATCCGTCATCCATTTCGCCCCAACGACTTGGCAAAGTGGTCAGCGACGAGAATGGTGATTTTGTGATGCCAGTGGATGCCATGGGCGCCGGCAGTTTCCAGGAATATGACCTTGGAATCCTGATCACCGCCCCCAAGCATCGCAATATCTGGCAAACGCTCAAGTTGCCATCGGCGAAAAAGCGTTTGCTGGTTATCATGGCAACGGGGTCCGCCGGACCACCACCGCCGCAGGACATTCTCAAGGAATCCCTGCAACTTAAAGATCGATTCATGGCTCAGTAATTTCGGGTAGAGGTTCGCGCATGCAACAAGGACGCTACAGCAGCATAAAACCTCCCAAAAGCCGCATTCAATTCGGCTCAGGTGGGATGATGTTTATCATTGTCTCGCTGCTGATCCTCTCAGTCGCTTTCTATACCAATTCACCACTGCTCTTTGGCGCCTTTGGCCTGATGATCGGTGCGTTATTTATCTCCACCATTATCAGTTGGCAGATGATGCGCGGGATTACCGTCCAACGCATTTTGCCCAGTCATGGCGTGGCAGGTGAATCAACTGCCATCCGATACCAGATCGTTAATCACAAACGATTCATGCCTGTCTTTTCACTGGTTGTCCGGGAAGCCTGGGGGCGTGGCAGTAACGGCTGGCGCAAGTCCGGGCCACTGGTCGATGATCCGGTCAAACTCAAAGGCCTGCCCCATGGATGGGTCTTGCACCTTGGTCCCAATCAACGTGTCCAGGCTGAAGCCCCCTGCTGGCCGATTCGTCGTGGCGCATTGCGATTTGAAAAAATTCAGGTCTACACATCCTTCCCCTTTGGCGTGATCCGACGGATGCTTGAATTTGAGCAGACCTCACAAATGCTCGTCTACCCGCAGCTTTTCCGTATCAATCGTCATGTGTTATATCGCCTGAGTGATGCTGACCCGCATGGTCGCAAGAAGCTTGAAAAAGCCGGTGGCCAGGAAGAGTTCTTCGGACTCCGTGAATACCGCGCAGGCGACAGCCTCAAGGTGGTCGATTGGAAACGGACCGCCCGCGCTGGCAAGCTTATCAGCCGTGAAATGACCCAACCCAGTCCGCCGAAGATCACCATGGTGCTGGACCTGACTTACGATCAGGACAAACTCGCAGCCGCGGGTGAGTCCGGCGGGATGCTTGGCGGACTCTTTGGTAAAGGCAAAAAGAAAAAGCAAGTCTCATTGGAACAACAGCAGACAATGCTTCATGAACGCTGCATCTGCCTGGCTGCTTCCCTTGCCTGTGATGCGTATTTACACGGCTATCAGATTGGCCTGAGTGTCATCGGCGTGCCTGCGGTCCCCTTCCCAGTGCATCACTCGCTTCCGCATCGAACACGCATGCTCGAAGCGTTGTCACAACTGGACCTGAAGTATCTGGACAACTCCATGAAAACCACCAGTTCCCTTAGCGGCGTGCCTTCGGTGGTGATCCAGTCAGGCGAACACGGTTGCGTGCCGGATGGTCCGCAGACACAGGTGCTTCGTGCTGATGAAATGCAATCATTCGTCTTGGAATTTGAAGACGGCTCATCCAGCGTACTCAACAAACAGGTCACCACGATGACCAAGCGTCAAGAATTCGGAAAGGTGGGTGCATGACATGGGCGTGATCTATCTTTTCCGGCGACTGGTCTTTGCACAGGTGCTTCTTGGGATCGTCGCTTTTTGCATGGCTGAACCCAACCCGGGGATGCTGCTCATTGCAGGCGCCCTGGGTGCGCTAAGCTGGTATGTGGTTGAAGGCCCTACCGGTAAACCCCTGCCGCAGTGGATCATTCTCCCAGGAGCGGTCGCAGCAGTGGGTTGGTTGCTGGTGGACTTGTGGTGGCAACACGGTCAGATCATCGGCGCGATGGGTCACTTCACCATGTGGCTGCAAATCCTGCTGCTCTACGCAAAAAAAACCAATCGCGAGTACGGCGAAATCCTGGTACTCAGTCTCATGCAGATGATCGGCGCCAGCGTCTTGACGGTGTCCATGATTTTCGGTGTGCTTCTGGCAGCGTACTGCGTATTGGCGTTGTTTACGCTGCTGCTGTTTCACCTTAAAGCGACCAGTGACCTGGTTCTTGATGCCAACCGCATCTCTGCCCCGGCTCACATGGACTTACCACGTCCCAAAGCCGTGGTCTGTCGCGGGCATAAGTGGCAGTTCCGTGGCGTGGCGATGGTCATTGGTGCAGGCTGCTGCTTCGTGGCCGTGTTCGTCTTCCTGGCGATACCCCGAACCGGCCAATCCCAACTGAATCCCAATCTCGGGCAAGGCTACGGCCAGTCCAATGGTGCAGGCTTTAACACCACCATCACCCTCGATGGCAAGCCCATCAACTCCGGCCCGTTGACACCTGCCCTATATGTCAAACTCACCGAAAACGGCGAGTCAGTCCACAACAGTGATCCAGACTTCTCATTCCTGTTGCGTGGTGCGACGATGGACGAATACTCCAGTTCATCACACAACTGGACACGTACCGATCTGCGGGAGTACGACCGTGACATCTCCGTGCCTGCACAACTGGCCAAAGAAGAATCCATCGGTCCGTACTACGAATTGCAAATCACCCAGCGCGGTGGTTCGGATGCGAGCAACCTTTTCTCGTTTGAAGACAAACCCACAGTCTATTTCTCCAGTGCGGATCTGGATAAACAGCAGATCAAGTTCAACATTCTCGACCATCAATTCAATACCTCCAAGACCTTCCGCGGGGCATTGCATTACACCATCCGAGCGCCAATCAATCCCGATGAAAAGTTCTTTGAGTCCTACCCCCAAATCGACACCTCCAGCGGGCAGGTGACTCAGGGTGTGCATTATGGCCGGTCACGTTTTAATGAAGAAAACTACGCACTGCGTTGGCGTGAACGTCGCCAGAAACTGGTCATCGCCAACTACACTCAGCAGATTCTCAAGAACAACGGTTTTAAAGATAAAGTCAACGGCCAAAATCTTTCTGATGACGAAAAATTCCAGGTCATCTCTTTCCTAGCCAAATACCTCAAAGAGAATTTCGCCTATCAGCTTGATCCAGTCGACCTGGCTAAGGATCGTGAACCGATCACAGGTTTCCTCTTTACCTCCAAGGCCGGTCACTGTGAACTCTTTGCTGCAGGTCTTACTGCCATGGCGCGTTCAATCAACATTCGCGCCCGAGTGATTACCGGCTATCGAGTCAGTGAGTACAACCGCTTTGGCGGATACTATGTCGCCCGTCCGATCCATGCACATGCCTGGACGGAAGTCGAGGTCAAGCCCGGCTTATGGCAAGTCTTTGATGCGACCCCGCCTGATCGAGTCCAAGCTGAACATACTCAAAACCGCAGTGCGATTGATCCCTTGCGTGAGTTCTATGAGTACATGGAATTCATGTGGGTTGATACAGTCGTCTCCTATGATGCCAAGCGTCAGAAGCAGATGGTCAGTGGTGCAACCCATACACTCAAGGCCGTGACGCGATCCCCCAACAAGCATCTGGTCAAAGTCCTCGACTGGTTTAAGAAGCTTCCCGAAACACTCAAGCTCGATAAGCTCAGTTACTCAATTCTGGGTGTGATCATTTTCCTGATCATTGTGGTGATTGCCAGCTTGATTCATACCATCGTGGTGCAGAAACGCCGCCTGACCGCGCTTCAACTTCAACGCCTATCCCGCAAGGATCGTAAAGCGTTGGCTAAGCGGCTGAAATGGTATCTGTCGATGCTGGAAACACTTGAACGTAACGGCTACATCCGACCCATCTGGCAAAGTCCTTTGGACTTTTCACGTGAATTGGCCAAAGCCAACCCCAACCGCTTTAACCCGGTTATCTCACTTACGGAAATTTTCTACGAAATCCGATTCGGTCATCGGGAAATGGACGACGATCGCAAAAGCCGCGTCAAGGAACATATGCGTAAGCTTGAACATGCCCTGCTGCGTCGCGGTGCCAAGGCCAATACCTAAGCTGATCCTATTCTGGATTTCAGTGAAGAATCGAGGGATCAGGCGATATTTTGAAGCCACAACCTTCTCATTCAGACCCAGAGACTTACGAGTTGGCTAACGCGCCAGACGATGTGAGTCCTGCTGCGCCTCAGAAACTTGAATCAAAACCTCAATCTGTAAAATCTCAAACCCCTGCCAGTTCCAAAACCGCCGCATCCGCGAACAGCTCAACTACGGGTAATAAATGTCAAGGCAATGACTACAGCAACGGTTCTCGCCAGACGGCTGCGTTAAGTGAACCTAAAAACACCAATGCATGGCGGAACATGCTGCTTTTTGCGTTGGCAATTCTGGTCTGCCTGCCAATTCTGATGGTGAATCTCGGGCAACCGGATGTCGTCGATCAAGTCGAAGCTCAGAACCTGCTGCGATCCAGTCAAACCTGGAAACGATATGACGCACTCTCAGGTCAACGTGGATTCTCACTGGAATGCCTGATTCCGCATGTCAATGGCGAACCATCGCTCAATGAACCACCGGGATTGACCTGGACGCATATGGTCTGGTTCATGAGCATGGACCCGGATCAGAATGCCCCCAATCAATTGATTCTTCGCGCGCGATTGTGTTCGGTATTCTTTGCCGTCATCGCCCTGATCTGTGTCTATTGGTCAGGTTACTCGCTTGGACGACATCGCACAGCCATGTTCAGTTTGCTAATCTTCGCTGCCAATCCGATTTTCATTTACTATGCGCGAACCGCAAGCCCTGCCATGGTGCAGACAGGCTGGGCAATGCTATCCATCGGTGCGAGCCTCTGGGCGATTCGTCCCTTGCGACCGCTTCCCTCCACAGAGCGTCAATTTATAGGCTGGATTATTTGCGGGATCGCCTTAGGGATGGCAACCTTGACGGCTGGCCCCATTACCCTGGCAACGATTGTCGCGCCGGTCTTTCTACTGATTTTGATGTGTCCTGATCGTGTTAGCCATCTCATTGGTCTACTTGCTTCATTGCTCATCGCGATGTTACTGGTTGTCCCATGGTTGATGTATGCCCATGAGCATGACCAACAGGTCTGGGAACATTGGATTGCCAGCATTATCTCTGTAAAACAACTTAAAGCTGGATACCTCTGGTCACAGTCGATGACTCGCGGCAGTTGGTTGATCCTTGCGTTTGTTCCTTGGTTGATGTGGATTGCTGCGGTGATTGCTCAACCCTTTAGCCGTTCAACCAAAGGAATGCGACGGATCAGTCTTTGGCTTGCAAGCAGTTGGTCGCTGGGGGTGATCCTGCTGGTTTTACCAATGCCGACTCCGACACGTTTAAGCGAATTGCTTGTACTTGTCCCGCCTATGAGTCTGGCGGTGGGTCAGTTGTTTAACCATTTGGGTGATTTATGTAAAGCCGGACACCCACCGCGAACATGGCGATGGCTTCGTTGGCCTCAGGCATGTGTATTTCTTGCCCTGTCACTGATCATACCATGGTGTCTTGCCAACCAACAGAGTCTGGTCTCCAACGGTTTTATGCCTGCGTCGATGACCATGCAGATTCCAAGTCATCTCATCGGTGCCTTGCTGTTATCGCAGGTGGGACTGTGGGTACTGTCCCTGCCGGGTGTGATTAATCATCGCCCCGGTCGTGCGATGGTCTGTTGGAGTCTGTGGTGTCTGGTGATGGTTACCTTGATGATCACACCCTTTTCCCGCAGTCAGGCAGCCAACTATCCCGGTCGTCAGGAAACCACCAATTTGTCCAAGCACCTGGATAACGCTTCGCTGCTTTGGTTATCGCGTGATGTTGATCCTGAGCCGGTGGACGCCCGCGTGCTGTTTTATCTGCAACGAACCGTCCCACAGATCAAGTATTCCCAGCTTGGGCAAGCGCTTGCGACTTTACAGACCGAGAACACTGCCCACCATGTCATTCTCATCGGCCCGATGGATTTGAAGATCGAACATCCGGACATTCGTGCCACTGGATTGCTTCGTGATGCTCGTCTGAGGTTGTGGCGATACGACATTGCTGCTAAAACTTCGCCTTTGGCCGCCCCAAAACAGTAAGGAAACCACGCTCTCATGCCCGAGCAACCGGAAATCAGTATCGTTATTCCCGCACTCAACGAAGAGGACAATATCGACCTTCTCGTTGCAGAAGTGAAGTCCGCCATCGCTGACAAGGATATCAGCCTGGAAATGATCGTCGTTGATGACGGCTCCACTGACACCACGTTGGCCAAGTTGCAAGCTGCTGCCAAGGTGTATCCGTGGGTGAAGGCTTTGCATCGTGACAAAGCTCAAGGTCAAAGTGCTGCGATGTATGCCGGCATACAATTCGCCACCGGCAAGTACATTGCCATGCTCGATGCCGACCTGCAAAATGACCCTGCCGACATCCCCAACATGTATACGGAGATGTGCAAGGGTAACGTGGATCTGGTTCAGGGTGACCGCAGCCGCAACCGTAATGACAACATCGTTCGCCGTTGCACGTCATGGGTTGGTCGCACGGCCCGCAAGTTGATCCTCAAGGATACGGTTCGTGATACCGGCTGCTCCAGCCGTCTTATCAAAGCCGAGTTTGCCAAGCAGCTGCCGTTGCTATTCAAGGGCATGCACCGCTTCATCCCGGTTTACTCTCTGATGCTTGGCGCCAGGATCGTGGAGGTGTCGGTGAACCATCGCCAGCGTCATGCAGGTGTCGCCAAGTATGGTGTGATGAACCGCGCGTTCGTCGGACTCGTTGACTGCTTTGCGATGCGTTGGATGCTTAAGCGATATCGTAACCCGGCTGCAATTGATGCAACCCAAACCGGGGATAGCCAATGATCAGCGTCATGTTACTGAGCATGGTTCTGGCATCGTCACCTGCTGTTACCACCACTGAAATTCATCTTCAACCTGAATTAACAACGGTCCGCAAAGTTGTGATCATTACCGATGCTTCGGGCAAGGATCAGTACGAAGTGACCTATCGGGATGGACGCATTGAGCAACTTTCGCCCCAGGCATTTACGCGACTGATCGTTGAAGACAATGCAGATCGCAGTTGGATGAAAACCATCTTCAACATCACCAGCCCCTTTGGGATGATCTGGGTTGCTGTGGGTTTGCTTGGCCAAGTCCTGTTTACCGGTCGGATGATCGTGCAGTGGATTGCAAGCGAAAAATCCAAGCGATCCGTGGTGCCGACCGCGTTCTGGTGGATGAGTCTCATCGGTGCGTCAATGCTCATTACCTACTTCATTTGGCGCAAGGATGTCGTGGGTGTATTGGGGCAGGCAACGGGTTGGTTTATCTATGTCCGTAATTTGTATCTGATCTATGGCCACAAAAAAGCACAGCAGTTGGGTGAAGTACCGGATGATGGTGCAGAAGCATCTGCGACGTAATTCACGGCCCGTCAGATTCATCCCTACGGTCTTCATCTGGCGGCTTGTGTTTGTTGTATCACAGGATTGAATCATGCAACATGTCGCGCGAATACTTGATGCCAATGCCAACCGGGCGCGCGAAGCGATGCGGGTGATGGAGGAGGCTGCGCGGTTTCTGCTTGATGATGCGGCGCTTTGTGAATCCATCAAATCGTTACGCCATGATTTTGCATCAGCGGTCAAGGCGATCGACTTACCTTTGCCGTTGTATCGTGATACGCCCGGTGATGTGGGTACGCGGATTACACTGCCCAGTGAGTCGGAACGTGAGTCGGTCAATGACGTGGTGATCGCTGCTGGCAAGCGTCTGTCTGAAGCCTTGCGAGCGATGGAAGAGTACGCCAAGACCTTGCCCAATTGCACGGCACCGGCAATGCTCGAAGCGTTGCGGTATCGGGGTTACACCATTGAGCAAAAACTAACGCAACGACTCAGCACACAATCGCGCAAGCAATGGAAACTCTGTGTCCTCATCAGCGAACACCTTTGTGTGAATGGTGATTGGCAGAAGGTTGCTAAAGCTGTGATCGACGGGGGTGGCGACTGCATCCAACTGCGTGAAAAGTCACTCGAAGGCAACGACTTTTGGGATCGCGCCAGTTGGCTTGTTGAGCAATGTCATCAAGCAGGTGTCAGCGTGATCATCAATGACAGGCCGGACATCGCGATGCTTGCTGGCGCTGATGGTGTGCACCTTGGGCAAGGCGATTTGCCATGCACCAAAGTCCGCCAACTCACAAGCAAGCAACTGCTCATCGGCGTGAGTACCAGCGAACTTGCTCAAGCACAACAAGCTTACGACGACGGCGCGGATTACTGTGGGATTGGACCGATGTTCCCCACGACGACCAAGCATAAGCCGGTGATCGTCGGGCCGGATTATCTGCGAGCCTATCGTCAGTGGGACAAGCTGCCACATTTAGCCATAGGCGGGATCACGCCAGAGAATTTACCAACCCTCATTGATGCGGGTGTTCAAGGCATTGCGGTCAGTAGCGTGGTCTGTTCTGCAGACGATCCTAAGCACGTTGTGAAGCAATTGATCACGGCCTGAATTGCATTTCAACGAAGACCTGCACTTTAGATATAGAGTCAGAAAATCATTTGCCAACCCGCATGGGTATCAGGTATATTACCTACTAGCAAAATAAGACTGGCAAGCCTGCCCCACCGTGTCCGCCCCGGACTTTCAGGTTTGTACCCATGCCAGCAGATGTTCGTGACAAGTAAACAGGTTTGTTCAAAGGATTGAACGAACGCCATTATCTGATGGCTATCAATGCGTATTGCGCGTTGTCTTTTATGTTGATCAGGTATTGGAAAATAAGGAGAACGTGAAATGCCTCAATCATGTTCGACCAAGGATATTCCCAATGACTGCTGCCAGGTTTGTGGCAGAGTTTTACAGGACGTATGTTACTCGATGAACAAAACGCGAAGCCGCGTTCCTAGGACTGATAAAATTTGCCCGTTCTGTTACAAGACCGTTCCAGCACCTCTCAAAAAGCTCTATTTCCGGTATGAGTATGCGCAAGGCGCTGCACCAAGTCTGCCGGACTAAATGATGATGCAATGATTGCGAAGTACAAATATCTGTCGATGTCACAGCTATCATTGTGTCATTTATTTGAATCAGACAATCGGCAATTTCAAATCAGCGTGAAGGCGTAGTTGCCTCAAGGGGTTGATCAGCAACTGCCCTTCATGTCGGCGACTGACCAGTTGGACCTCTCCCAAATGGGGGTAGGTCTGACTGGCTCGCTGATCGTATTTGAGATGGGGTTCAAGTCTGGCGATATGACATAACTCACGGGCCAGATGATCGCGGGTGACGTAAAACTCGTTGGCAAGATGCACCATGCCGTTGACATGAGCATGTGTCAGATGAATGATCCGACTTGCTGCTTCAGGTGCCCAGACGGTTGTGCGTGCTTCGTCGGTGATAATGGTGACCGGCAGTTGACGTTTGAGTCGATGATTCAGCCAATTCCAATGCCCGGACTTGCCATCATGTGATCCACCTAATGCCAATGATGTGCGGATCACCAGACTGTTGGGGCGAGCCAATGCTAATTTTTCAGCAGCAACGCGCGACTGGCCGTAGACACTGATCGGTCGTGGCATGGTCAACTCATCGCAATCGCCCCCCTGCCCAAAAACATGATCCGATGAAAGGTACACCAGTCGCCGGCCCTTGGGGAGCATGTCTAAAAACCGAGCGAAATTATCGACATTCACGCCCCATGCCCAATCCCGATTCTGCTCGCATTTATTGACATTACACACCGCATGAGCATACACCACCGGCATGTGTTCATGCTCAGTTACCACCTGGGCAACCTTTTGAGGATCATCAAGATCCACCTGAATGCAGTGTTTGGTCCATGTCTTACTGTGCATATGACAGACAGGCACCACCCGTGGCAGCCCCCTGCCAGTACCGAGCTTGACCATGTGATAACCGAGTATGGATGTTGAACCAATCAAAAGCATGCGTTGTATGATAACGCAGATTCGTGCATCTACACCACAGACACTCTTATGATCAGGCTCAAAATCGAATTCTCATGGCTCATGGGATTCGAAATACCAAATCCGACCTGCTATCATTGTCGATCTTTGAAACTGATATTTTAGACCATACACCGTAAGGGAATTACACCTATGCAGGCACGCACGCATCATTGCGGAGAATTGCGCACCGAACACGTTAACCAGACTGTCGCATTGGCTGGCTGGGTCAATAAATACCGTGACCATGGCGGGGTGATCTTTATCGATATCCGTGACCGCAAAGGTGTCACCCAACTCGTCTTCCGCCCCTCAGACGAAAAGCTCCATGCAACAGCAGATCGCCTGCGTAACGAAGACGTGATCTGGGTCAAAGGCACCTGCATCGCCCGTGAGCAAGGCATGGCCAATCCCAAGCTCGAAACTGGTGATATCGAAATCGAAGCCACTGAGCTGGAGATTCTCAACAAGGTTGACACCCCTCCGTTCACGCCTGACGAAGCAGCCAAGGTCGGTGAAGAAACCCGTCTGCGTTACCGCTACATTGACCTGCGTCAAAAGCGCATGCAGCAGATTCTCAAAACCCGTCACCGTGTGACCAAGCTCATGCGTGACTACTTTGATGAAAACGAATTTCTGGAAATTGAAACGCCTTTCCTGTGCAAGAGTACACCTGAAGGCGCACGCGACTTCCTGGTGCCATCACGTTTACAGGAATCGAGTTTTTACGCCCTGCCACAGAGTCCGCAATTGTTTAAGCAGATTCTGATGGTTGCTGGTATGGAACGTTATTTCCAGATCGCTCGTTGTTTCCGCGATGAAGACCCTCGTGCCGACCGTCAAGCTGAGTTCACGCAACTCGACGTGGAAATGTCTTTTATTAATCAAGACGACGTGATGGACATCATCGAAGGACTCACCCGTAAACTTTGGAAAGACATTCTGGACATCGACGTGCCCAAGCTTGACCGCATGACCTATGCTGAAGCGATGGACCGTTTTGGTTCGGATCGCCCGGACATGCGTTTTGGGTTGGAACTCGTCGACATCAGTGACCTTGCCAACCAGACGGACTTTAAAGTCTTCAAGGGTGCCATCGCTGATGGGGGCTTGGTCAAAGCCATCTGCGTCCCTGGCGGCGCGAGCATGAGTCGCAAAGAAACCGATGCCTTGGCCGAATGGGTCAAGCAGTTCGGCGCAGGCGGCTTGCCTGTCACCAAGATCGACGGTGGCAAACTGGCAACCGGTGTCGCCAAGTTCCTTGAACCCATCACCGACCAACTCATCGAAAAAATGGGGGCCAAAGACGGCGACCTCATCTGCTTTGGTGTGGACAAGAAGTCCACCGTCGTCCACCGCGTACTCGGTGAACTGCGTGTGAAAATTGCCCACCAATTGAACATGATCGAGCCTGGTCAATGGAAGTGGCTGTGGGTTGTCGATTTCCCATTGGTCGAATGGAACGAAGACAACAACCGCTTCGACTCTTTGCACCATCCCTTTACCGCACCCAACCCCGAAGATATGCACCTGCTCGATTCAGATCCGGGCAAGGTTCGATCACAGGCTTACGACATTATTCTCAATGGCTCGGAACTCGGTGGTGGCTCAATCCGTATTCATGACAAAACCACCCAAGGCAAGATCTTCAACCTCTTGGGCATCTCCGATGAGCAAGCCAAGGTCAAGTTTGGATTCCTGCTTGATGCCCTGCGCTTCGGTGCCCCGCCACATGGTGGTATCGCACTGGGTCTTGACCGTTTGGTCATGCACCTGGAAAACACCACCAACATCCGTGACGTGATCGCATTCCCCAAGACCCAGAACGGCGCAGACCTGATGACCGAAGCACCATCGGAAGTCGATCCTGCCCAACTCCAGGAATTGCATCTGCGTCTTGCACCGGTCATCAAAACCGAAGCGGTGAAAGGATGAAGACAGGGAATAGGGAGTAGTGATTAGGGAGTTAAATCTAGACCTCGATTTCCAATTTCACGGGAATGATTGGACTTGAAAATGCTTTTCCCTACTGCCTACTCCCTAATCACTACTCCCTCTTTCCAAAACCATGTGTGGCATTGCAGGCATAATCCGATTTGATGACCAACACGCCTCTGAGCAGGACGTGCATCATCTATTGGATTACGTCCGACACCGTGGGCCTGATGGTGAACAGATTCGCGTGGTCGGGCCATGTGCGTTTGGCCATACACGTCTGAGCATCATCGACCTTGAAGGTGGTCTGCAACCCATGCAGGCCAAGGCAACCGCCAACAACGGGACGTTGACGGTGGTCTTCAACGGCGAAATTTACAATCACCGTGAACTGAGAACCCAACTCGAAAAATTCGGACACCAGTTCCGCACCGATCACAGTGACACCGAAGTACTTCTCTTTGCTTACCGGCAATGGGGTCCGCAATTCACCAAGCGCCTTCGCGGCATGTTCAGCTTCGCGCTCTGGGATGATGGTGAAAAGAAGTTACTACTGGCACGTGACCGCATCGGTCAAAAGCCCTTGTTTTTCAGACAAAACGGCAAAGCCACCTGCTTCGCAAGCCAAATCCCGCCCCTGCTGACATCCGTCAGTGGTGGCGTCCCATCCGTCAACCAGGCTGCCCTGCTGACTTATCTGCGACTGGGATATACCAGCTATGACTCGCTGCTGACGGACATTCACGAATTACTTCCCGGTCACTACATGCTCATTGATCAACAGACCGGCAAGCATGAGACCACCCCGTTCTGGCGATTGCCTGAACCCTCAAAACACAGTTCGGATTTGAACCTCGTCGAAGACACCACAGCACTGATCAAGGAAGCCATCCATTACCGGCTAGAAGCAGACGTCCCACTGGGTGCGTTTCTCTCCGGCGGGATCGATTCATCGTTGGTCACATGGTTCGCGCATCAGGAATTGATGCGCCGTGGGCAAGGCCCTCTTAAGACCTTTAGTGTCAAAATGCCCGTCGTCGAATACGACGAGTCTGATGCCGCGAGAATGGTCGCCCAACACACTGGTACAGACCATACCGAACTGCAGGCAAGCCCGGATAACGATGTGTTTTCCGATCTTAAATTCCTGATTAGTGTGTACGGTGAACCCACTGCGGATAGCAGCATTCTCCCGACCTATTGGTTAAGCAAAGCAACACGTCAACATTTACGTGTCGCCCTTTCAGGTGATGGCGGTGATGAACTCTTTGGTGGCTACGATCGCTACCGGGCGATGCGTCTGCTTCACAAACATAGCTGGTGGCTTAAGCATGTCCCCTCGGATATGCTCAATTCCTCCAATCCCAAGAGCAAAGTCAGTCGCGTCAAACGACTCATTGATGCTGCTCGCCAAAAGGATGCGCCCACTCAGTACAAAAGCATGATGCATCTGTTTAACGAAGAGCAGATTCGTGAACTTGGGATGGAAAATAATGTCTCAGCGGCTCAACCGTATGTAGCTATGCCCCAGTGGCCTGAAGGTACTGATCCTGTGCATGCTGCGATGCGATGGGACTTGATGCATTACCTGCCCATGGAAGTGCTTCGCAAGGTTGACCGGGCGTCGATGGCTGTGGGATTGGAAGTGCGATGCCCCTTATTGGATTCTAAGGTCTGTGAACTGGCGACTCACTTGCCACCGGACTTGATCATGCCTGCGGGTAAACCCAAGGGGCTGCTTCGACTGATTGCAGCACAGGTCTTGCCCAAGGAAATCGTCAAACGTCGCAAGCAAGGCTTTGCCCTACCCATCGGCCACTGGTTTAAAACCCAACTCCGTGAGCCAGCACATGCGATGTTCCATTCGGGTATTCTTGGCACCTTGGGATTGGATGAAAACGTTGCCCGTCGGATGCTTGATGAGCATGTGAACAATAAAGCGGATCACACCCACCGACTCTTCGCACTGCTGGAATTAACGATTTGGAAACAGTGGGTCGATCATCCAACTCCGCCACCACCTGCCAAGACGGTATAATCGAAATCAACCTATTGGATTTCATTTTTAAGAAACGGACTGCCATGTTTCGTTCTGATCGTCAGTTGAGTCGTATCCTATGTCTGATGCTCTTGGCAATGTGGATTGCCCCGACATCCACCTATGCTCAGTCTTCGCAAAAGCAGCTCAAACTTGCTGCATACAACCTCTGGAACATGTTCGACGTCTACGACGATCCCTATTCGCAAGACGAATCCACCCGCGTCAAACCCCGTGAGCAAATCGAAGCTGTGGCTAAAATTCTCAAGGAGATTGATGCTGATGTGGTCGGCTGCGTCGAGTTGGAAAACATTGACATCCTCAAAGCCATGGTACTGGATATGATGCCTGGCAGTGGTTACAAATATTTTGGCGCAACCAACTCAAACTCCGGCCGAGGGATTCAAATCGGCGTGATGAGCAAGCTGCCCATCCTGAGCATTACCAGTCACAAATTCCGTGACCTTAAGCTGCCCAATGAGCGTAAGACGTGGCACTTTGCCCGCGATCTGGTACAGGTCACCGTGCAGGTCACCGACAAACAAATCCTTGACTTGTTTATCGTCCATCTCAAAAGCAAGCGATCCGTCTCCGGCGATCCCAATTCCAACAAGTGGCGTTTAGCTGAAGTCACTATGGCCAAGCAGATCATCGAACAGACGCACAAAACCCACCCCGATCATTGGATTGCTTTTATGGGTGACTTCAACGACACCCCCGACAGTGGCACCATCAAGCATCTACTCGACGATAAGACGATTCTTTTCGACACCCATGATCATATCCCCGCAGACAAACGCATCACCTATCTGCACAAACCCTACCGCAGCACCATCGACTACATCTTCGTCGGCCCGCAAATGCTAAAACGACTGGATCGCAAACAGTCCGGCCTGCCTGCTGACGAGTCCAAACTCACCGGCTCGGACCATGCGCCGGTCTACAGCACCTTTGATCTGAACTAAACCAACTCTTGATAAACCGACACTTTTGCGAATCGACACAGTTAAATTCCCATACATGCTCCTGAGCAACCGGATATGATAATTGTGTCCTCAAATTGGCAAATGATGAAACTTTTTGCCAACACAAGTGTCTATATAGAGACAAGCAACGCATTGTAAACCAGGATGGTCCGGGGCAATGCGCCTATCGTCAGTTCACAAGGAGACAGAATCATGACCACACTGTATCGCACGCTTGGGTTGGCTTTGGCCATCTCTTCATTTTCACTCATGCCTTCACCTCTCTGGGCACAGGAAGCTGCCCCAGCCGTCACCGAAGAAGCAGTCAGCCAAACCGTTGAAAAATCAGCGGATGAAGTAGAACATATCAACCGTGTTGCAGCTGACAAGGTCAAGCAAACCAACACCGCCAAAGCCGATGACAAAGATGAGCAATCCGATCAACAGGCCGAGGCTGATGCTCAAAAGAAAGAAGACGATCCCACCAAGCAATTACGCGATGCATCCAAACTACTCTCTGCTCAAGGGGACTTGCGAGCCAAGAAACTTGAAGCGGAATTGGCTGACCTAAAGGAAGAGGCTGCGCGTCTCAAAGCCCAAGCCGACATCGCCAAGCAACGCCAAGCCAATGAGCTTTTGAAGATGGAATTGGAAAAGCAGAAAATCGCTGCCGTAGCCGCATTGGAAAAAGCACGACAGGAACAATCTCAAGCCGACATCAAAGCCGAGCTTGATGAAATCAACACCAACATGCAATTGCGTGATGCCCGTAACAAACGTGAGTTGGCGGAGATGAAAGCCCAGGTGGAACGCCTGTCCACCGAGCGTCAACTCGACAAAGCACGCAACTCCCAACGCAATGCAGAACTGGAAGATCAGCGTGACAAGCTCATGCTCGAAATGGCAGTCAAACAAGCAGAGTTTCAGAAACAGACTATTGAGAACAACATCAAAACCAATGCCATGCAAACCCAATTGCAACTGGCGCAAAATGAGCTGAGTCTTAAGAATATTGATGAACAGCAAAAGATGCAGCTTGATGGCAAGATCAACTACCGTAAGAGTCCGTTCGACAAAGAAACAGGTGCGCTTAGCATCTCTGACCGACGCATCAAACTCAACGGCCCGATTATCACTGGAACAGCAGACTACATCTGCGAACGTATCCACTTTTTCAATAATGAAGCCGACGACAAGCCCATCTTCATCGTCATCGACAACTGTCCCGGCGGGTCAGTCATGCAAGGCTACCGTATCGTCAAAGCCATCGAGTCCAGTACTGCTCCGGTGCATGTCGTCGTCAAAAGCTTTGCAGCTTCCATGGCAGCAGTCATCACCACCCTGGCGGATCACTCCTATGCCTATCCCAATGCCATCATCATGCATCACCAGATGTCCTCAGGCGTCTGGGGTAACATGACCGACATTGAGCAGACCGTCAAGACCATGAAAGAATGGGAACGCCGTCTGGCTGAACCTGTTGCTGCAAAGATGGGTATCGACATCCAGGCATTTAAAGACCGAATGTACGAGCATCGCAAAACCGGTGACTGGGACGAATTTGCAGACAGTGCCGTGAAACTCAAGTGGGTCAACCACATCGTCAACGAACTCCGCGAAGAAGGCACCCGCAAACGCCCCCAAGGCGATCCGCCCATGCCTTGGTATTACCGTCTCTTCATGCAGGACGACAAGGGCAACACCTACTGCAAGCTCCCCCCATTGGAACCGATGGATGCCTACATGATTTACAATCCTAAAAATTTCTACCGCATGGATTGATCGTGTAACGACAATTAAAAAAATTAAAACACCAGCGTGTACAGCGCTGGTGTTTTTTGTAAATAATAGCTGCAACACTGCGTGTTGCTGTTGCATCGAAAAGGCAGCTTTCGCTTGATCACTTGAGCAACTGTCGCGCGTCATGCCATAACGTAATGCGATCAATATCACTTGAATCAAGGGGTTTAATCACACATCGCCAAGTCATCGGCTCAGTCAAATCAACACAATGCTGCTTCAAACGCTCAGCACGCAGAGATGTATTACCTGTCCCCGCCTGCTTGTGATCAATGGCCAACTCGATGAAATCTCGAGGGGATAAATCTTCCTGGTGCCTGGCGTGATGCAGGTCTTGACTGGTGTATCGACGGGCAGTGAATTGCATCATGGGATCACCAACAACCAGCCAACCGTTGCCATCGGTATCACAGACTGTCACCCAGCGGACATTGGTTCGCAGGCCCGACTCCTGAGGGTGGATGTAAGGCACAAACAGGTCATCGACGGACGCTTGGTAGTAACCGACTTTCGCGCCGGTATTGCGGTCGGAAAAAGTCTCAATCGGGCCCTTGCCATACCAATGCACTTGATCCATTGCCGTTGGAAGTTTCATCACCATGCCGATGCGTGGGAGGGTTGGTAAAACCTGCGAAGGCGTCACCGTCTGTTCAAGCAAGATCCAACCATCCGCATGTACTGTATGCTTGATCATACTCCCGATGACAGTTTTATCGTTGCTGTCACACAAATGCGTTTGAGTCACCACACAAACCTGACGATCTTCTTCGGTGACCACTTCACACTGCTGCACTTTGCGCGAGAGTGTTGGCAACTCGGCAGCATCCCAATCCTTGGCAAAGGCATCATCGTTGTCCAGATATGCACGAAAAACATTTAACTCCGGCCCCTGAAGCATGCAGTTGGGGACGGTCATGACTGCTTCTTTTCGCTGCCAGTCAAAACGCAGATCGCCGACACTAACTGCAATATTCTGCGTATCCTTGACGACCTTTATTGACGCATTGTTTTTGACGGTAGACGAACCTATCGGCAAAGTCGGTAAAGCAAACTGCTCAAAAGCAACTTCAAATCCAATATCTGCCCAGGACGTTTGATCCCTTAAAACAAGGCTTAAAGTCAACACACGCTCCAATGCAGAGACATTGACAAACATCTCTGAGGGCAGTTGCAAAATCGCAGTTTGTTGCGCTTTGACAGTCGGCAATTCACAGACACCTTGATTGAGAATCTTGCCATCAATCATCAATGACCACTTCATCACCAGATCATCAAGCGTCACATGAAAGCGTTTGTTGGCAAGTGACAGTTGCTGTGTGTCGATGTCCAACGACATTGCTGCGGGTTGGAAAACTTTTTTAACTTCTGTCATCGCAGGCTTGAGTGTACGGTCCGGAAATACCAATCCGTCTATGCAGAAGGTACCGTCGTTGGGGGTATCACCGAAGTCTCCGCCGTAGCTGTAAACTTCATTGCCGTCATCGTCCTTGCGGATGATGCCATGGTCGCACCACTCCCAAATGAATCCACCGATGAAGCGTGGGTGTGATTCGATCAGACCCCAATACTCCTTGAGATTACCCAGCGAATTACCCATGGTGTGCGCGTATTCTTCGAGAAGTATTGGCCGTCCTGCGATATCATCTTGTTCCAACGCATCACGCATTTGATCAAGACGGGTGTAGTGCTGGCCGACCCAATCGACGCATGGATGAGAGAGTGCGTGATAATAATTGACAGGCCTTGTCGGATCGAGTTCACGAATCCTTGCTGCACATTTTTCAAAGTTCACACCCATGCCCGACTCATTACCCATCGACCATGCGATAACGGAGGGATGATTGCGGGTGCGCATGACCATGCGATCCATCCTTTGAATGTAAGCTTTTTCCCAAACAGGATCGGTACTGAGTTTGTCCTGTAAGCCATGGGTTTCAAGGTCTGCTTCGTCGATGAGATATAAGCCGTATTCATCAGCAAGTTCGTACCATCGCCATTGATTTGGATAATGGCTTAGGCGAACGGCATTGATATTATGCTGCTTAAGTAAATGAATATCGCGGAGCATGTCCGACTCATCGATCGCGCGACCTTTGCGTGGGTGAGATTCGTGACGGTTTACACCTCGGAGTTTGATGGGGTTTTGATTGACGAATAGCTGCCCGTCTTCGACGAGCACATCACGGATACCCACCTTGTAGCTGAGATAGCCGGTAGCATTGCCTTGCTCATCGGTGAGCCAAAGCAACAGCGAATAAAGCGTCGGTGTTTCAGCAGTCCATAACAGCGGGTTGGTTAGTGTGAAAGTTTCACTGCCATTGGCGACCGTTTCACCCATGACGTGACCAGCCGAATCGAGCAATTGCATATGGACCGGCACGTTGGCATCCATTTGAACATGGATGTCTGCGGTTTTGTTTTCCCAGTTGATATCGGTGTTGATCTGCACGTCGTTGATGTGTATTTGGGGCAAGGCATGGATGTAGACTTCGCGGAAAATCCCTGAGAGCCACCACTGATCCTGATCTTCCAGGTATGTCCCGACAGACCAGCGATACACTTTGACGGCGATTTGGTTTTCACCGTCTAGAACATGATCGGTGATATCAAACTCCGCAGGCATGCGAGATCCGGTGGAGTAGCCGATGAACTTGCCATTGAGGTACAGTTCAAAGGCACTATCGACACCTTCAAAACAGAGAATGATCTTCCGCCCTGCCCAACTGTCATCCACTACAAATGTCCGACGGTAACATCCAGTGGGATTGTCATCAGCTGGCACGCGAGGAGGGGTAGGTGTGAAGGGATAAATGATGTTGGTGTAGATGGGTTGGCCAAAACCCTGAAGTTCCCAGTGTCCGGGAACATTGATATCCGACCATTTACTGTCATCAAAATCCGTTGCTTCAAAACCGGGCGGAACCTGCTGCGGGATTGGGGCAATGTGAAATTGCCATTTACCATTGAGCGACTGACACCAACCGAAGTTGTGCTTACCTGCCAAAGCATCTTCGCGCGTTCGGTAAAGACGATTGGGTGAATGCGGATTGAGACGATTGATGCCGGTGATCTGCGGATTTTCCCACAAGGGCAAATTGCCATCCACGGATTTAAGATCAGCAACATCGGCCTGATCCTGCGTGGCAAAGGATTCTTTGATTTCCCAATCGATGGGTTTGTCGGACATGCTTTAAAAACCTTGGTATCACGAATTTCTTAAACCTGTATTGTACGTCAACAGGTATAGCCTTTCATGATATGACAACAGGCTGCCGAAGTGGGCAGCCTGTTGTGAATTCGCAAAATTTGCAGATTCCCCCGGAAGTTTGAACCGTGGTTATTGATTCATGTGTTGTTTTTAATTCATATTTTTAAGGCAGCCCTGGGGACTGAAGTCCCGCGGGCTTTAGTGTGCAATTGTTCGCAGTTGGCTTGTTTTTAGCCTTTGAGGGTTTTGAAGGTTTGTTGGATGCCGTCGGTGTCGATGCCTTGGTAACCGTGTTGCTGCCAGAGTCCGCCGGAGCCTTCTTTGTTGATGCCGATGTTGGTGTACTTACCGGTGAACCCGCGTTTGAGCAGTTCGGTGCCGAACTTGCAACCCAAGCCGGTGTTGACGTTGAAGGACTCAACGACCATGACCGCAGGTGCCTTGGCGAGTTTGGCCATCATGTCTTCATCCATGACGTTGAGCGTGGTCTTGTTGATGAGGCCCACGTCAATGCCCTGCTCCTTGAGTGTGATCACTGCATCGAGTGCACGATAGAGCGTGTCACCGAAACTGACGATGTAGCCAGCGGTGCCTTCACGGACGATGTCATCTTTGCCGACTTGGAATTCATAGCCATCACCAAAAAGTACATTGTCATTATCATCAAGAATATCGGGAACCGCACTTCGGGTTGAGAAGACAAAACGCAGTCCCGGATCGTTGAAAATTTTGGTGACGCACTTGGCGAATTGGTGTTGATCTGCCGGGAAGTAGACGCGGGTGGTGTCTTTGCCTTCATCAGGAAGACCGTTAGCCGCGAACAGGTTGTTGATGCCGAAGTGACAGGTGTTATCCGCCATGTCATCACAGCCGGCGTGGCTAAAGTGCGAGAGCACGTTTGAGCCGTTGAGTCGGGCCATGGTGGCTTCGGAGATGATCATTTCCAGAAATGCGGAGAATGTACCGAAGATGCCCTGTTTGCCGGCTTCAAAACCAAAGCCAGCGGCGGCGGAGAAGTTACCCCGTTCCATGATGCCTGCGGAGACAAAAATTTCGGGATAGGCTTTGTGGATGGCATCCAAGCCGCAGGAACCTTCAAGGTCACAGTCAAAGACTCGGACGGATTCGCTGCGTTGTTGGGCGGACATTTTTTCGAGAATGCCGTTGACAACTTTGCCAAAGGCCGAGCGGTTTTTGCCTGAACCGGTGGAACCTTTGTAGGTCGGTTTGGACGGTCCCTTGTCCAGATTTTTGAGTGCTTCGACGGCAGCGGTCAAACCGCGCTTTTCAAGATAGTCAATGGCGGTAGCAACCTTGATCACATCATGACCGTGACAGGAACCTTCAAGACCTTCGATGCCCGGACACATCTTGCGTTTGTTGATCATGGCCACGGGACCATCAAAGGTGAAAGCGGTGGCCATGCGGGTGTAGAGACTCTTGAGGTCTTCGCCATCACCGATGCAGACTTTCAGTCCGTGTCCAGCGAGGGTCTTGGCCAGATCAAAACCGGGCATGTACTCGGAGGGATGGGCTGCAATGGTCACATCGTTGTCATCGAGCATGAGTTTGACATTAAGGTTCTGAGCCACACACAGGCGGGCGGCTTCGGCATCGTTGCCTTCCATCTGCGAACCATCGGAACCGAGCATAAACGTCACCTTGCCGGGATTGGCCATCGCCACACCGTTGACCATGGGCCACATGTGTCCCAGTCGACCGGAGGAGAACTTGACGCCGGGGGTGAATCCCTTTTCAGGATGACCGGGCAGGTGCGATAGGTATTCGCGGTAGTGCATCAATTTTTCAGCCGGCATGTCGCCTTCGAGGACGGACATGAGATACTGCGTGGCCACGCGGTGCCCTGCTTCATCAAAGAAGATGGGGACGATGTTGTCGCTGCTGGTTTGACGAGCATGTTCAATAAAGCCATAAGCGATGAGCGTTTCAGGCACGGTGTCGAACGGGCCGCCGGTATGACCACCAAGTCCCTTGCCATCAGCTACTGCGGTGAAAAGCACAATGGCATCACGGCAAAGCTGGATGTTGAATTTCAAATCTTCAAGCTGTTGATCGGTCAGCTTGGTCACTGTCGGATCCAACGCAATGCGACGGAACGCAGACAAGTCAATGGGGAAATCTTTACTGTCAATGGTGATGGGCATTTTTTAGCTCTCACAAGGGTTGAGGTTGTTATTACCGTTTGCGGGAACGGCTAATTATGCGGATAGCCGCCGCCGAGTCAAAAAAAGTCGGCACTCATTTCAAGACGTCGTTGTCTGGATTCAAGTCATTTATGAGGTGATTCATTCTCAAAATCAAGAGCATCAAATCATAGCATCAGCACTCAAAGGTGACAACATGCTTAAAAAAGCGATAATCTCCCACCTATGGCAAATACTCCCCCAAACAAAATTATCTATTCCATGATCGACGTCTCCAAGACGTACGAGAAAAAAACCGTACTCAAGGACATTAACCTGTCCTACTTTTATGGTGCGAAAATCGGCGTGCTAGGACTTAACGGGTCAGGCAAGTCGTCACTGCTGCGTATCCTCGCGGGTATTGACAAGAAGTTCGACGGCCAAATCCAGATCACTCCCGGCTATACCGTCGGACTGCTCCCACAGGAACCGCAACTCCAAGGCCCCACCGTCATCGACGAAGTCCGTCGAGGTATGCAGGAGACCATGGACCTGCTTGATGAATTCAACACCATCTCCGACCAGCTCGCTGAGCCGATGGATGATGACCAGATGATGAAGCTCCTCGACAAGCAAGGCGAGTTGCAGGACAAGATCGAAGCTGCCAACGCCTGGGACATCGACAGTCAACTTGAACAGGCGATGGATGCTCTGCGCTGCCCGGCCAGTGATTCACCGGTGGAGAAGCTCTCAGGCGGCGAGAAGCGACGTGTGGCCTTATGTCGCCTGCTGCTGGAAAAGCCCGACATCCTGCTGCTCGATGAACCGACCAACCATCTTGATGCAGAGTCCGTCGGATGGCTTGAACAACACCTACAGCGTTATGAAGGCACCGTCATTGCGGTGACGCATGATCGTTACTTTCTGGATAACGTTGCAGGCTGGATTCTGGAACTCGACCGCGGGCAAGGTATCCCATGGAAAGGCAACTATACCAGTTGGCTTGAACAAAAGTCCGCGCGATTGGCGTTGGAAGAAAAACAGGAATCGCTGCGACGCAAAGCCCTGCAACATGAACTGGAATGGGTCCGCCAAAGTCCTCAGGCAAGGCAAGCCAAGAGTAAATCGCGTTTGGCTGCGTATGACAAAATGGTCAAGGAAAACAGTGAACGCCGCGCTAAGGATGTCGAAATTTTCATCCCTGCCGGCCCGCGACTTGGCGACTTGGTGATCCAGGCAAACGGCTTAAGCAAGACCTATGATGACCGCATCATTTTCGAAGACCTGTCCTTTAATCTCCCGCCCAATGGTATCGTGGGTATCATTGGTGCCAATGGTGCAGGTAAGACCACCTTGTTTAGAATCATCACCGGTCAAGAACAAGCCGACGGCGGCGAAATGCGCATCGCAGACACCGTCAAATGTGCTTACGTCGAACAATCGCGTGATGCGCTGGATGACAAGGCCGCCGTGTGGTCCGCCATCGCAGATGGGCAGGAAACCTTCCGCCTTGGGAATCAAGATGTCAACGCACGAGCCTACACCGCCAGTTTCGGGTTCACAGGCAGTGACCAACAACAACCCGTAGGCACACTCTCAGGCGGACAACGCAACCGCGTGCACTTGGCACGGATGCTCAAAGCAGGCGCCAATGTGTTACTGCTCGACGAACCGACCAACGACCTGGACGTGAATACCATGCGAGCACTGGAAGATGCGTTAGAGACATTCGCAGGTTGTGCAGTGGTCATCAGCCATGACCGATGGTTCCTTGACCGCTTGGCTACACATATCCTCGCGTTTGAAGGAGACTCCAAAACCCACTGGTACGAAGGCAACTTCTCTGCCTACGAAGCAGACCGCAAACGACGATTGGGTGCCGATGCGGACAGACCTCATCGCGTGAAGTATCGCACGTTGACACGATAAAATCGATCAACAAACGCAATATCACCATCGCATAAGCAAGTGTCCAAGCATACTTTTGTATTGAACAATTTTGTAAGTGCATAGACTTTGTATTTATTGCATGGGTTGCCGGATATAAATAGATTTCCAAATCATATCCAGTGAACATGATATCAGCTTAAGTGACAGAACAAGATTCATTAAATACCCTTAAAATCAGTGATAATACGCATTATTTATCATTTACTTACTGATACGAATCGAAGATAATAGTAGCAGTCATTCAGGTCATCTTGACCATTTTTAAACTGTTCTTTACTGAACTGTAATACTTCCGGTTTCTTGGAAAATTCTTCCTCCCCCAACCATGATCCGGAGCCTCATTTGTTCAGACATGTCATGCGTGTCAAACGTCATGTCATGCAGTACAAGAAGGAGGTCCAAGGCTATGCAAGTTTATTTATGATGATGAATCCGGCGGACTTGTTTGGCCCAAAGACAGCCAAACGAATTGATGAAGGAGGCATCCCATGAAACGTCAACCTCTCGTCGATGTTTGTTTTCACGATAACGTGATTTGTTGCACCTTTCTGACAACACAACTCTCAAAACGCTCGGACCTGCGGCTTATCTTTGTGTATCTGAATCAATGCGCTCAAACGCATCCGGGTATTACCATCATCCTTGATTTGAAAAAGGTCGAATACATTTCGTCACTTTTTCTCAGAGGCTTGATCCATCTACTTGAGCAGACCATACAAAACAAAGGCACTGTCACCCTGGCTCAAGTTAACGACTCGGTTTTTGAAATTCTGGAACTCACTCAGATGAATCAGAAACTATCCGTACACCGTGTCGTGGATCATGACAACAACCCGGTGACTCGACTCAAAAAACGCTGTGCTGCTGTTCCTGAATCACATGCGAAAATCATCGGGCAGTTTAAGTCCATTGTGCAACATTTACACTTGCCAAGCCTGACACACCACTGATCTGCTCACTGATCCGCGGTCATGTCATGCAAATGAGTATCAACATCCCGAAGCGTTCGGATTGAACGGCTTTGAGATACTCACAAGCATCTGCTTAAGACCCTCTTCAAGAGATGTCTTGGGAATAGATAGATCGGTTTGTTCAAGCGCAGTCAGATCATATATCCGGTCACAGCAAAACGGCGCCTTGTCCGGATGGTCTGCCAGAAAATCTGCTGCGGAGATAGACTCGATCGTGACATCGCGATCAAGCAGTTTACCTAGCGTGCTGTAATACACATGGGATTCAAAGTGATCCGGGCCAGCAATGTTGAGTATCTTGCCAACGGATTTTTGATCGGTCATCGCACTGAGAATGGTCATCGCCAGATCAGGTGCATAAATCGGATGCTGAAGCAAACGCCCACCTTCAACCAGTGTCAACGGTTTGTGTTGGCAAATGTCCTCAATGAGTTGCGGATCACGACTGCATAACGGTATACATCCAAAAAGTGAGCCGGGGCCAAAGATGTGCGATGGTCGCAGAACTGTCCAAGGCAGCATAGCTGTATCAGCCTGTTCAAGGATTAATTCTGCCTGCCGCTTTTTCCCACCGTAGCCTTCGGTGGTGTAATGCGCATCAGTTTCGGTTTGTGGAATGTTGCGATGATTCGGATCGTAAACAAAGTCCGTGGACACCAGCACGAAGCGTTTGGTTTGGCCAGCAAAGACTTCCACATCCTGCTGAGCATCTTCAGGATTAAATGCTATCGCATCGACCACAAGATCCCATGTGGTTTTCTGCTGCTGGATCAATTTGGCAAACGCTGCTCGATCACTGCGGTCAACCTGCAATGCCGTCACACCTTGAGGAATCGGTTTATTGCCACGGGTGACGATAGTCACATGATGGCCTAGCTCAGCTGCAAGGCGTGCAATCGTGCCACTGAGAAAACCGCTGCCGCCGAGGATGAGGATGTTTTGAGGAGTGTTCAAGATTTGGTTCCAACCAACTAATTCAATCTAATTGTTCCCAAGATGTCTCACAGACTTCGAAATGGCAAGGTGATATTGAGGACAATTCTTTTGCATTTTGTGGATATGGAACAACAGCTTGAATCATTGAGCTTGAGATTCCCTCTGGATACTTCACAAAAATATACCGATCACATGAATTCACCGTACAAGCCATTTCATCATGCCCCGTTATTTTTAATCCGAAACGATTGTAATCAGTCCATGGCCCTGCGGAATAATCACCCATCTGGACTTGCTGAAAAATATCAAACGGAAGGCTTGTTGAACTAGGCAATATCAGTGGATGCTCAAAAACAACTAACTCACGGCGGTTTCTTTGAAAGCGTAACATACTCGGTGGCAAATCATTCAAAAAATTTGAATTAGATGTGGTGGGTTCAGAAGAAACTGCACAGGTAAATACAGCTGGCTCTATACGCCCATCAATAAGATGAACTTGAGCCAATATCATTAATTCGTTGTGCCAATTCACAACTTCGCATTGTCGAAGCTGGTGTATTTGATTTTCATCAAGCTGATATATCTTCATTGCAGCACATCCCCCTCTTGCTGCGTTTTGTTAATCAGTTAAACACACCTTACCGATCCACTTGTCCCATGACGATATCGATGGAGCCGATGATGGCAGGGACGTCGGATAAGAGGACGTCTTTGCAGACTTCTTCGGTGACGGATAAGTTGCAGAATGTCGCGGCACGGGCTTTGGCGCGGTATGGCATGGGGCCGCCCTGGGATTCGAGATAGAAGCCCAGAACGCCACGGGGGTTTTCGGTTTCGACGTAGATTTCACCATCGGCAGGTTTGAAGTTTCGGCCAACCTTCAGACGGTAATCGCCGGTGGCATCCTTGAGCTTGGCGATGGCCTGGCGGACGATCTTGCAGCTTTCGACCATCTCCTTCATGCGGACCATGTAACGATCCCAACAGTCGCCGAGCGTGCCCATTTCACCGTCACCGACGATGACATCAAAGTCGAATTCGTCATACAGGCCGTAAGGCAGATCGCGGCGGAGATCGTAGGCAATACCACTGCCACGCAGGACCGGGCCGGTGATGGCATACTGGGTACAAATTTCAGGACTCAGCACGCCGACGTCTGCGGTGCGCTTGATGAAAATTTTGTTGTAGGTCAGCAGGTCGTTGTACTCTTTGATTTTGGGTTCAAAGTAGTCCATGAACTCGGTAACCTTGTCGAGATAATTCTCAGGCAGGTCATAAGTCGTACCGCCAATGGTAAAGAAGCTGTAGGTCAGACGGGCACCGCAGAGCATTTCGAAAAGATCCAACACATACTCACGTTCACGAAAGGCATAGAGGAACGGCGTAAAGGCACCAATGTCCAAACCATAAGTCCCGAAACTCACCAGGTGAGAACCGATACGACCAAGCTCACCAATGAGCACGCGGATCAACTCGGCACGGCGAGGCAGTTCCAAGCCTGCAAGTTTTTCGACAGCATGACACCAAGTCCAGTTTTCATTCATGGCTGCCAGGTAGTCCATACGGTCGGTGTATGGGACGTACTGGAAGTAGGCCACGTTCTCGCCGATCTTTTCAGCACAGCGATGCAGATACCCAATATGCGGGACAGCTTCGAGAACCATCTCGCCATCGGTTCGCAGGACGATGCGCAACACGCCATGTGTTGATGGATGTTGCGGGCCCATGTTGACGAGCATTTCCTCTGTGCGGACGTCGACTTGCTTGCCGTCGCCTGCAACGGGGCCGACGCCGTCTGGGGTAGCGATGAGAAATTCGGTCTGGTGGGTATCTGTGGTGGTCATAGTCGTATTATTGTAGAGGCATGTGAGCCGGTGTGCCAAATGGGGTTAATTCAATGGCTGGTTGTTGGCAAGGCTGTTGGAGACTTTTGAAAAAACCAATTCTTTTTTTTACCGCCAAGGCGTCAAGAACGCCAAGATCAGAAGAGAATGCCAATAATCAATTTGAATTAAGGTTTTTTGCGATTCTGTGTCTTGTGGATATGTGGTTTAAACTTGGTTTATCCTCTTTGGGTTCTTGGCGTCTGGCGGTGAAAAATAGATCCTGATTTTACGAAGACCTCAATTGAATCGGCCTATTGGAGCAGACAAGCCTTGTCAATTGGTTACAATGCCTTTGCTTATGGTCTGTCACCTGTTGGTTGATGGCCTGATCGAAGTCGAAAGGACACGCCACTTTGTCGATGGAAAAGCACGTTGATTTTGCACATATGCTGCGGTGGCCGTTTCTTTTGGGATGGCTGACCGTGCTTGGTGTTTGGTGTGGTGTGTTGTTTGTACCGTTGTATTATGCCTCGGGCTGGGAAAGTTTTTCGCTGAAGCTCTGGTTCCCTGAAACGCCGGGTATGATCAAGCATACGTGGATTGGGTATACCACGTTCCTTCTGCTTGCACCGTTGGCAACCTTATCCCCCCATCGCAATTGGCATCGTGATCTGGCAACTCGCGGGACACTGTCTAAGCGGATGCTCTTTGCTTCGTCGATTGCAGCAGGCGTGTTGAATCTGAGCCTGTTGGAAGTTGGACTGGTCTATCGGGATGTGCTTGTTTACAGCGTTGATTTAAAGCCGGACATGCTTGTGCCGATTGCACCGTTACCACGCTTGGCAGGGATTGTGCTGCTGAGTTTCATTTGGGGTCACATCATTGAGACTTTGCACAGCCGACCTAATAAAGTGTTGTACCTCAACTATCGGATGCTGATTGTGATCTTGAGTGTCGGGTTACTTGTCGGGCCGGTGGGGACGAACTTGATAGCAAAACTGGCTTATCCCACAACCGGTCAACAGGTCTGGGCGGTTCCTGCTTTCACCGCTGCACAGATGATGCAGATCAGCGTATTGCTCTGGGCGATGGGGACAAGCGTTGTGCTGCTGTTTGGGATTCGCCCTTATTATCGCTTTGCCAATGCCCGGTGCATGCACTGTGGCTATGACCTGCAAGGATCGTTGGAGCTTGGTGACGGGACATGCCCGGAATGTGGGCATGTGATTGAGCAGGAGTAAGCAAATAATGTCCAGAAAATTTTGCGCATTGGATTTACTCACCATCTTTGGGATTTTCATCTGGACCACTACATGGCTAACCATCGGCTATGGAATGCTTCTAAAAAATCCCAACGAACCTCACGTAATGTATTACACAATTGGCTGTATGATCATTGGCATTTTTCCGATTTTGACATGGTTGTTGTCAATGATTAAAAGTACTTCTCGGCAAAATTACACATCACGCCATGCCAAATGACTCCCGCCCTGCCCTGCTCTTTGCCAGCGGTAATCCGACCAAGCAATTGATCTATCGCCCGATTTTGGATCAGATGGGGTTGGCGGTTTACGATTTATCTGAAGCTTCGAATTTACCATTGGATCAACCTGTCGAAGACGCAGCGACAGTCACAGAAAATGCAGCGATCAAAGCAGCACATTACCAGTCGGAAAATCACCCGCATGTCTTTGCACATGATGTGGGGATTTGCTTTGATGCGTTAAACGACGAACCAGGTGTCCAGGCAAGGCGATGGGGTGGCAAGCTTGGTGATTCGGTCAGCGATGAAGATTGGATGGACTATTTGCTGATGCGGTTAAAGGATGTGCCAAGCGAAAAACGGACTGGCCGATTTGTCGTAGGTTGGGCCTTGGCAACAGGTGACAAACAGGTTCACACGCTATTGCTCGAATCTCCATTTGTGATCGCAGACAAGCCGTTGCGTCCGATGACATCTGGCTCGCCAATGACTGCATTGATGGTTGGTGATGATGACATGATTGCTCAACGTCAAGCCGTGTTCGTTAAACAGCTCAAGACATGGCTGCCTCTATTGCAACTCGCCGATCAAACCATATAAACCATTCTTTTACACAATCCAAGTCGAAAATTGACTAACACGGGTGATTTTTATCTTGTCATCCACGGTGACTCAGACCATAATGAGAACACCGATGCCGATGACACTTGCCATTTTGTACCATCTCCGCAAGATCTTATTCACAGGACTTGTGTTGTTGATGACTGCGGTCATATGGCTGTTGATGGCTGATTTGATTATTCGGTACCCTATCGGCGCGTTCATGCTCAAATATCTGTCGATCTGGTATGGCTTTTGGCCAATGACCGAGCATGGTATCCGTGGGGCGATGGGCGTGTATCCTGAAACGCTTGAAGCGCATTGGATGATCACGCTATGGGGCCTTGGGGTTTTCTTCATGACCCAATTCCTGTTCCTTGAACCAGGACGCCATTGGCACCGACACCTGATCCACCGGACACCCGCCCAATCTTATGTCTATGTCATGGCTGCGTTCCCCATTGCATTACTCACCGTCAGCGTGATGACTTCCATGGTGCAATTAGCAGGACTCTGGGAATTTTTACCCGGCGAAGCGTATCACTCCATGGGCTGTATCTGGTTCCCACAAACAATGGTGCTATGGATCACCGTGCTGGTCGCATGGACTGCATGGTCGCTGATCCTACAAAGCAGCTTCCGACGTGGTGATCGTTATATGCAACTTGCTGGTATGACCTACTGCATTTTCATTGGTGCTGCGATTTGCCTTGGGATTTCCGCAGTGGTTCAGATTCATGTGGTCGGCTTCACGTCCCAGTACTATCTCAGTGGCAGCTACACCGGCATGATGCTCAGCGGATCAGTCATGCTCTGGACACTGATCCCAGCATTGATGCTCATTTATGCAGGCAAGGATTATTCCGAACATCGTATTGAACTGATCATCGATGGCGACAACATGGGTAAACACTGGTTTAACGTACCCAAGGTAGCTGCCAACACCATCTAACAAGTCCACCACAGAACCACAGCCAGTTTTGCCTGTTCAGCCAAACCTTCGTGTAGCTTGTGCTACGACTGCGTCTACCCCTATATAACTGGCTCAATACGCATAAACCGCTTAAATACTGCATTGTCTGTCTCTAAACCGGCATAAAGGAACTTTCGGACTCTCTGAGCTTGAATGCATGCAAATTATGAATACACTTCTATAATGTGCATCTGTTAATAGTACGTCATGGCATCAATAACCATGTCAAAATTCAGTGAAGCTTAATGTTGAGAAGACCATCAATTTTTTCCGGGGAAGGCGATATAAAATGCTCTTGATCATGACAGTGCCGACAGATCATGTTTTTGCTGGGGGAAACAGGTGAAAACATTACAAATGATCCTATGGTTGACCAGCATGGCATTTTGCCTTGTATTTCTGCTTATCAGCGTCATGAGTGTCATGGCAAAGCACAGTGCATCAACCGGTGTCGATGCCCAGACACTCATTGAACCCATCTGCTTTGCTTTGGCCTGTATCTCTCTGAGTGTGACCCCGGTCCGTGCCCTGAGCCATATGCTCCGGTACTTGCTGGCATTTGGTAGCACCCTGCTCATCGGTCTGTACTACTTCTTGATTATCGTCCTGGGTGACAACTACACGAACCATCCCAACAGCACCTTGTTTCAGATGGATATGTGGATCATTTTCACCATTGTCCTGCTCGTGAGCTATGCAATCGCCCTGTTCAAAGCCGACCATGCAAAGACGCAACAGGATGTTGAAGACAATGACGTTTTCATAGACCCCCTGTTCAAACCACCCTCGCCAAGCAAGAAACAAAGCAGCTCTGAGGAAATCGAACTGGAAGTCGGTGGTACACAAGTCAGCAACTCACAAAAACGCTGGCGTCGCACCACCTGAGCCCGCAAGCCTCAATACCTTTACAACGAAAATTATCTCAGCAAACCTGTTTGAACGCTTTGAAACACCGTATGTCAATATTGCGTTTGGATGTTATTACTTATGCTGCAAAACCGGTGCAGGTTAAATCACATTTTAAGCAGGGCGTACAAATTAAATCGAGTGTACAACCCGCCTATCGCACGGATTCTTTGCATCTGCTAAACTGTCGCGAATCATGTGCCCGTAGCTCGGTTGGATAGAGCAACGGACTTCTAATCCGTAGGTCGCTGGTTCGAATCCAGCCGGGCATGCATCAACAAGCCCCGTAGGTCAACGACTTACGGGGCTTGTTCTTTTTCTGAATATCGTATTGTGTCATTATTGCGCCGTTGTTGCGCCTGATCGTTTGGACAAGTGAGTGATAATACGTTCGAGTCTGCCGAGTTGCTGCTCGTCCATACTCTCGATAATCCCGCTGGTCTTGGGCCTAATCGAATCGTCACCGATTAGCGTTCAATGCTTCATTTCTGACATTGACCGCAAGTTGCATATAGAACAACAGCACAAGACATACCTATCACCAACGAAGTATTCCATTAAATGTGTTCAAGTAGCTCCACCTGAACTCAAGCCAAGGGAATTACCATCGTCCAGGTTCGGGTGATTGTGAGATAGTCTGTTTCACTGTTTGCATCACTGGTTGCTGCAAACAGGTAGGTTGGTCGCCCATTTTCAATCAATAGTTGAGGACGTTCAAAGTGTGCCTGCCGGGTAGTCGACCCATTATCCCACTTCACGGTTCGACTGTATGCCATGGGGAGATCAGCAAGGCGCCAGTGAATACCATCGGGTGAACAGGCATGAATACCGCCGTATTGTTCGCCGCAGATACCGCCTTCCATGTCTTTCATGATCAGCTGGAACTGATTGCCATCGTACCAGACGTATGGGTCTTCCACGTGGTCGTTGGTTTGATCGAAATTCAGAATCGATTCATCGGACAACCGTTTAAAGTCTGCGTTGTAATGCTCGGCCTTACTCACTCCCAAACGCAGCAGATCAGTCTGGTTGGCTGTAGATTTGTAAACCAGCAGAATCGAATCGTCAGGCAACACACACGGCGCCGGATTGGTCGACATCAAGCCATCCCATTTACCCGGTCTTGGTTGAATAATGGCTTCATCGCGTCGTTGCCAAGGGCCATTAATCGATGGAGCGGTCGCCAAACCAACACGCTGATTGGCACGTGCCAGTGCTGCTCGTGCATCGCCCCATTGCCCTGGATCTTCTGCAGTTGGAACCGGTGCGTCATAGGTGCTTCCCGTGTAAAACAACAGATAGGTTCCATCCGATGCCCGATGGATTGACGGGTTATGCGTCATACGCCCGTCCCAGAATGATGGATCACGTGCAGGCAAGACCGTTTCTTCAAACACGTATGGCCCCTGAGGTTGATCGGCCGAAGCGCGCACAATACGTGAATTGGTTACCCAACACGGCCAAAACGGGAGCGACTGCGACCAGACCGACGCAAAAAGATGATACCGACCATCGTCTCCACGAATGGCAGAACCGCACCATACCCAATGCCCATCCATGGCAAAACCCCCGTTAACCGGTGCGGCCAATAGGCGATCCGAAAAAATATCCATTTCAGTAGCAATTGAAAAATCATCAAATGAACGCATCAATAATCACCTTATAACTTACTGATTCAAAACAATGACATTAACCGAAAACGGCGGTACCACGATTGGCCCCAAGCCGGAAAGGGATTCGGTGGCCTTGGTAACCAATGGATACCAAGCTTCCCCGACGGTATCCGTTTCAGTGTAACTGTGAAGTGTGTATCCCCCAGCAAACTGTTCACCATCGATACGCAATTCAAGTGGACAGGCAACATCAAGTTTATTGACTGCAAAAACCAAAAGCTTCCCATCCTTCTTGCGCACCGCACGCGCCAAAACCGATGGCAGACCGGGTCGCAGCAAGGGCGAATCACTTTGTGCAGCAAAAACCTGACTGTCACGAAACGTATCGAGCATCATGCGATAAATCACACCGCGACGCGATTGGATTACTTGCTTGCTTTTCGGATCGTAGCGAAACAGCAATGACGCATCCTTGTGTGAGCTGATCAACAGATGCAGACAACCCTCTTTAACCAATCCTTTTTCGGCATGCTCTAAAATCGCCATAAACATGTCGGCAATGGCCAACCCCGCCAGCACAGTATCCGAACCTGCGGGCTTGCCGTCGATACCCCATTCGCTAAGCAGTAGCGGCTTACTGCCAAATAGACTTTGATATCGGGCGATCTCGTCATTGAAATGAGCATACGCTCCAAGCATCAGCGAGACAGTTTCGTCATCGACGATCGAGGAATGTACCTGTAAATAAGGATGCATCACCACCGCGTCGTAATAGTCCGCCTGCGCGATGGCTCGATCCCATTCATTGAGATTACCAGAGATATTAACTGCCGTGGAAATGTCCGGTGAAATCTGTTTAAGGGCTGCGGACAATTGACGCGTATGTGCGATATAGGATTGAACATCGGGGATCAATCCACCATTCTGATCCGGATAACAGTTTTCGTTCCCCATTTCGACATGGGCTATTTTCAGGCCCGCATCCAGTCGGTTCTGCAAGCGTGCCACCGAACTGGCAACCGAATCCGTCATCACGTTAAACGTCAATTGTGATGAAATGTCCAACTGTCTGCAAAGACGGGAATAGCCCTCAAAACCCAAACGGTATTGGTCGGCGATACGCTGCACAAGCCACCGGTTATGCCGACCATGATAAGGCTCAGGAATAGCGAATCCATCTGTTTTCCAATCATAAAAATTGGCGACCGTACCAGCGGGGAATCGTAAATGTGGCGGCCGGAGCTTGGCCAGAAAATCACCGATCACCGCGTCTTCATATCCCACCGGACACCAGACGAATTGCTGATTGACACCGAGTAGTTGATGATTCATCGGCATTGATTTGTTTGTATCAATCGACAGTCGACACACCGGTTTTTCAGGCTTTTCAAACGGATAGATAAACGGTAACTGCGGCTTGTTAAAAACCACCTGTGGTCGGCGAAACAACACCTTGCCCTGACAGGACTCAACTCCTAATTCAAAATCCAACGTGGCAGGATGTTGATCAGGTTTAACACGGTATTCCAAGCTGACCGTCCGCCAACTCCCCGGTATGATTCCCTGGATGTTCCTGGCTTGGTAATGCTTTTTGCCGTCTTGGTAAATCTTAAGCTTGGGACGCATATAACGGGCAGTCCCAAACGCGATATCATCCAACTTGATCTGAACAATATAAAAGAATGTCTGGTGCACAAATGCCTTGGCAGGGACACTCACTACTGCTCGCCGGTAATGGTCTGCATGCCCATCAATCGACAAGACGTCGTCTACCAAGCGTACACCTTCACTGTTGCGCCATTCGACTTGATCGAATGACAACTCCGGTAAGGCGTCAGCAAAAATCTGATTCATGACAGGCATTACGACAGCAATCAAAAACAAAATGTAAAACAACAATGAACAACGCATCAAACACGTCACTCCGATCCATTATGTAAATGAGAGAAATCTCAACTCTGGAGACTATTTCCACGCATCAGCAAGCTCAAAATCACCAGGTGGCTGCTTCTGAATATGCCCATCGTGATACAAAGCATTGAGCCCACCTAAATGTCTTGGGGCGATGGCACCACCGATATAGGTTTCACCGATATATTCATTCCATTTCGATGCCCATATTTGTATGGATACCGAATCAGCAATCATCAGGATCTTACTTGGTCTGGGTACCATGCCGAGTTTTCTGCCTCGTACATCCACACTTCCCCAAGCCGGTAATCCTTCGATATTAATGCCGTAGACGTGATTGACACTGTCGCCTGCTTCGGGACAAACGCTTGGTCCCAGATATATTCTCTGAAAGGACCACGAATCGGACTGGTTCGTTGGACGATTGATCGCTTCCAGAAAAATCGGATTAGATGACCAGATTTCTTCGTAGGTGCTGGTGCCCCAACGCTGAGATGCAGGAATGCAATAATCGTCAAAACCGTTGACATAAATCTGATTGGCAATGGCAAACTGGCGTAGATTGTTGGCACACTGCACACCACGCGCCGCCTGTCGGGCTTTTTTAAGAGCCGGCAGCAAGATCGCCATAAGTAGTGCAATAATTGATATGACCACCAGCAATTCGATCAACGTAAAACCACGGGATTTACCTGTATAGATTTGCTTAAGGTACAACATGCCACTTTCCTTCTATTGATCCTTGCCGGATTCAATTCTGCACTAGTTCAATAACCCAATCCGCGCATAAACACCCCCCCAAACAATCAAGGAGGATTCACCCATTAACAAGGCAAAATGGTTTGTCCCACAACTGACTCGGCAGGCAAAATAACCGATTTGATGAATTTCTGACCATCAATGAGTTTTAACAGCATTTGGGCTGCCAACTCCCCGGCTTGTTGTCGGTCATAAGGCACACAACTCAGTTGCGGCCAGTAATAGTTCGAAGCGATGTTGGCATCCAAACTGACAACGGACAGGTCACGCGGAATCACAATCCCATGCTCAGCACAAAGTCGAGACAACATAAAAGCTTCGCGTAAGCCATAACAGATGGCAGCCGTAAGAGACTTTTTGCTTGGCGTCTTTTTTCCTTTGAGTAGGCGACTAATGAGTTGCTTGACGTCCATTTTTTGCGGAACAAGACCAGCATCACAAACACATCGTGTATAAGCTTCAGAACGCTGCACGGCTGATGGATGACGCTGGGGTTCAACGCGCCCAACCTCAGTACGAACGTAGGCAATTTTTCGATGTCCTGCATCCCGCAATGCGCGAAGCGCCTCAACGACCGCTTGATATTCATCACGCCAGATACAGTTACGACTTTGCTGTTCCGTAGTATCCAGCCAGATCACAGGGGTCTGTTGCTTACGTAAAACCTGCTTGGCCTGATCCGAACTATCAACCATGCAAATCAAACCATCGACGCATCGTTCTCTGAAAAAGACAGGTCCTTCGGGGCCATCATCAGCTTGAAGTTCCCGTTCAAAAATCGGAACACCGTGGTATTTATATTCGCTTAAATGCTGACTGATACCCACCAGAAAGTCACCAACAATCACCTGGCCTGCCACCGCCAATGGAGCCGCTTCCGTCTGAAGCACCGTCCCCACCATGCCGGTTTTGCCCTTTCGGAAACGAGCCGCTCCGGTATTCGGTCGATATTGTAATTCCTGAGCCAGCTTTTGGATCCGTCGACAAGTCTCTGGATCCACCTCCGGCCTACCTCGCAGTGCCCGACTGACTGTCATCGTCGAAACATTTGCCATGGCTGCTAACTCCGCAAGAGTTCGCACTGGTTTCTGCTTAACCATTGAGTCTGTCATCTTCAACCACCCAGTCGGTCAATACGAAAATATTCCAAGACATGTTACCGTTATCACATGCGATGTTATCGGTAACATTACATTAGACAGCATAATCTAAAAAATCAAGTGATTCTTGATTTATTTCTTGATTCAGCAATGGAGACTTAAAAATATAGAAATGTGTCGATTAAGTTTGCAATCCACAAATGTGATCTGCCCCACGAATATTTACCAATTTGAATATGGGCCACGAAGGGTTTGAGTGTATTATTTCACTTGGCATTTCATCTGCTTGCCAGCAAGATATCTTTGTAATTCCTGATACATGGTCTGACCCATTCGCTCGCATTCCCGACCGCGTGATCCGGAGATATGGGGTGTAATGATCACGTTTGGCAGATCCCAGAGAACCGAGTCCTGAGGCAAAGGTTCGGGTTCTGTCACATCCAAGATCGCCAGCAAGTCTGGTCGTTGCGCCAACACTTGATTGCAGGCTTCATGATCCATGACGGCACCACGGGCGGTGTTGATCAGACAGCCGCCCTGTTTCATTGATGCGAGCAAATCTCCTGTGATCAATCCTTGGGTTTGCTGCATTAATGGCGTGTGCAGTGAAACCACATCACTGTGCGTAAAAAGATCTTCCAGACTCACATACTTTACGCCATACAAATCGCGCATTTGCTCGTCTTGCTGAATATCGTAAGCGATGATGTTGACATCCATCAAAGCAAGCCGTTGGGCAACATGGCGTCCGATCTTACCGAGTGACACAAGCCCCACCGTTGAGCCGTAACATGACGGCCCATCGGGCAATTGTGTCCAATGACGGGTCTTTTTAAGTTGATACGCATGTTGCCAGACACGTTTGAGGCAGAGGACAATCTGTGCCACTGTGAATTCAACCACCGGCAGTGAGTTATCCGCGATCGCGCTGGTCACCACGATCTGCCTCTTGCGAATCGCATCACAAATAAAATATCCCGTTGTTCCCGCACCATAAAAAATCGCCTTGAGATTCGGCGCAGCATCAATCATCTCCTGGTTAAAACGCGGCGCCCGCCAACCGGAGAAAAGCAATTCCACATCGGCAAGCAACGTCGGATCAGCTTCCACCTGCACAGCAGTCACCGGCTCGTCGGTGACATCCACCAACTGCATAATTTTTTGACGCAGGGGCATTGGATATATCCACCCCAATGCATCTTTATCAAGAACAAATCGTGCGCGCGGTTTAGGCAATTCTTTGGATGTGCAATCCGTTGGGATCGCCCGGGCATCATTGATTGACATATCACGAATCACAACAATCCTCCTGATGAATCGGGATATACACATGGAAAACAGGATTGTTCATTTGTGTCATAAAACCATTCCCAAGTCGCTAAAATTGAATGCCGCGCAATGAACTATTTCAAAACTCGCCATCGTCTTCAACCCATAAAGACCATTCAGAAAGTTGAATCCCCGGTGCACCGTTGTTGGCGGTAATGAGCAAACAGTAGTAACGATAATCTCCAGGCACATCAATATCGTATGTGTTGGTGTGGTGTCGATAGATGAAACTTTGGTTGCTTTGCGTATCGAGGGTCGTCCAATTCTGGCCGTCAGTTGAACCTTGAAATTGCCAATCCTTGGGATCACGTTCAGGCACATCGTTGGCACTGATGATCGCGTAACGCTTGACCGTTTCCGTAAGACCTGCCCCCAAATCATACGCAAGCCAACCTGTGTCCCTATTACCTGTAAACCATTTGGTCGAAGAACTGCGGTCAAATGCTTTATCAGCACCCTCATAACCGGAAGCGGCTACAGAAGCCCAAGGCGTGCCGTTCAAAACAACCTGATGCATTGCCTTAATCGGCGTGACCTTGTCGGCCGGTGAGTCTACACTTTCACCAGCCGCATTCAACGCGCTAATCACGTAATGGTATGTCTGTCCATTGGTCACCGTGGTGTCGATGAAGCTTGTGCCGGCGACGGTGGCAATGGTTGCATAGGGTCCTTCAATGTCAGTCGCTCGTTTTACGCAATAACTGCTAGCACCAGCAGATTCAAGCCAACGCAAGGGCACCTGCTCGCTACCTGGTGAAGCGCAAACGGCCAAGGGGGCCTGGGGGACGGTTGGCGGCGCGCCATCATCGCCCCCAGTGATACGAACGTTACTGAACGTTGCGGTATTAAGCGTCCCGTTATTCAGCGAGCAAACCGTCATCCCCAGATAGGTGGTGTCACTGATATTTTCAAACCGCCCCGCTCCCACACATGCCCAGCTCGTACCGTCTGGTGAAATGAAAAGTGAGATCACATCGCCCAATCGCATGATCTTAAGCCAGTAGGAATCCTCAAAGATATCAAATGATTTTTTCTCCCAATTGGAACCGCCGCGGACTTCCGTCCAGCCGCTCATGAAGAACTCAAACTTCTTGCTGGGTGTGATGGCAATCCATGCTTTGGTGCTGGTCGCATCAAGGGACTGACGGATCATCACGCCTGCTTTTGCGTTGGGGTGTGCAGCTTGCAGCGAATCGAGTTTGGCAATGATCACTGCATCACCGATGATTTTTTTGTACGTGAAATACGCACTATCATCACCGTGCGTCCATATCTCGCGGCCGCCGCCTTTGAGTATCCATTTCCCATCATGGTAAGCACTCTCGCCAACAGGTGAAGCATCCCCTATCTCCATATCCGTCATGCCCGTGGTCAGTGTCGGGGCATCAGGAAAAGCGATGGGCGGCAGCGGCGTGGCAGTCGAAGTATCGACGGACTTCTCGAACATGAAGCTGTCCGCATCCAATGGTTGGGCCTGCTGTTTCATCTGGATATATGGTGCGGCAAGTTCATCGCGCACCGTGTACGCACCAAGCAGCAGGTTCATCCCCATGCGCCCATGCGGCCAACCGACAGAAGCATTCTTCAAGTAGTACCAATCCGTGGTGCCGAAGTTGACAAATGGTGTTGGAATCCCCAGATTGTTGCGGGCATGGTACTCACCAGCGGCAAGCAAACGATTGTCCAATTCCGAATACAGATCGATCCCCTGCTTCCAGGCAACCTCAGCCACGAAAGCCATGGACAACCATTGGCCGTATGAATGCCCCTGGTCCCGACCGCTTTCGCCGACCTCGCCTGTGGGCAGTGTGTTGAGAAAACCTGATGCGGCACTGGTTCGCAGCAGATACAGGACATGATCCATCTTGTCCTGATCATCGTTGAACACCGCAATGGCCATCGCGGCCGCCATGCTCAACGTCCCTTTGTTGGCTGGCCCCAGCGCGTAACCTGCGGCTCCGGTTGCCGGCCAGTAAACCTCATCGAACAAGGTCTTGACGGTATCGGTATCTGCCTGCGTCCATCCCGACCATGTACCACGCAAAATATCGGCACCGCCGGCAAAGCGATAGGCAAAGTCCCCCAAGTCCAGATTGGACTCCATGCCGGTGAAAGATTTTTGCGTCGTGGCCCAGGCGATGATAATGTCGCGGGATTTTTGCGCGTAAGCTTCATTGCCAGTGAAATACCACATACGGGCAAGATTGAAGACCGCCTGCATGTCATGCATCCACTGGTTGCGGTTAACGTGCGGATTGCGGCTGATGTGTTCAAACGGCCCCTGCATCGTGTAGCCGAGCTGCGAATGCCTGTCTGCGACCAGGGCATCGTAACCCGACTTCCAGGGTTGGTCGCCTGCTTCGACATGGGCTTTAACCGCGTTTAAATCCTCAATGGTCAACGGAATGCCCGGATGCGTAAAAGCATGTGCATGGGTTAAAGAGCTTAGCAGTATAAGCAACATGGCAAGTTGCAAAAACAATGTATTGACAGAACGGCTGATCATTATTTTTTCTCCGTCGTTTCGCTGCGAAGCTGTTTGCCATCGCGGGTCTCGGTAATGGTTGCGGTGATGTTATGACCATCACCTTGAAGGTTATGAATTTCAATTTGCTGCACTCGGCCGTCTGTTAATTCAACGCGAAGCTTGTCGGGAGTTATCGCTTGGGCTCGGACGACGACGCGTTGCGATTCAAACGGTTCGATGACTGTCAGGAAGCGGGCCTCCTTGCCGACCTGTCGTTGAGCCACGGTTTTGCGACGCTGGGTTTCATCTCCCATGGGGTAATCACTGCCAAGGACGCATTTGAATTGCACCGCTTGGATGGCAGACAGATCGACGTGAACAATCGATGGCTGTTTATGGTTTTCAGGTTGAGCGGGGATGGCCTTGGGATAAGCGATGCCCTGAATCTTGATGGGACCGCCTTGATAATCCTTACCCGACTCGGCAGGTTTTCGCGTGTTGTTAAAAGTCAGCGGCAATTGAGACATTGGAATTTCTTTGCCATCACGGGTCACGATCACGCCGTTGGCCCAGAAGAGGGTTGGCCGACCGCCACACTGGGTTTGGAGTTCCAATGTTTTGATGCCATCGACTGACACATTGATATCGGCCTGGCCCAGAATCCACATGCCTGATTGTCCATCAGCCAATGTTTTGCCATCCCCACGGATCGTGTAGCTGACCTGTTTATGCACCGGGTGCGTTTCGGGAGGCATGCCAATCATCAACTGTTGTTTGTGTGGCCAGAGTGTATGCACATCCATATTCAACACGCCATCGACGCCGGGTTCGCCGAGCGTGCCTGCGTTATCCGAACCAGGTCCAAAGCGAAACGCATAGCTACCACGTGCTGGTGCGGTAAGTTCGTACCAGTCACAGTCGGTGACAAACTGGGCGCTGCTGATGGGATTGGTCGTCCATTGTCCGGTGTGCTGCACGCGTTTTTTGTCAGCCGCTTTGAGTTCGCTGAACTCTTTCATCTGAAGCAGTGAATCGAAGGTATGTTCCTGCTCACCTCGCAGATAGTCGGCCAATACCACATAGTCATCGGTGACGAGCATCAGTCGGCGTTGCAGAATCGGTTCGGTGTAATCGGTCACCTTGCCATACTCAGGCGCATCGTCAGGCACCGGGACGCTACGGCCTTCGGCAAAGGATTTATCCGCAAAGGTTCGGTGCGGTTGATCGTAATAAACCATGCCACCATAGGGCGGGTTGGACCAACGCGCGTGGGTCTGCACCGCAGCAGCCTGCATCATCTTGCCCGAATGGAACAAGAGACGGTCGGACTCGACAGGTTCCTGCATTTTCTGATCCACGACGACCATGTTCTTGCTGACACTGGTCTGGGTGTAGAACTTGTACATGAAGTTCGGATAGCCGTACCAGACAAATTCAGGATTAAAGAAACTGCGTCCATAACGCGAGAGATGCAACAGGTTCGTGCGATCAAAATGGCCGTGATAGTAGCCGTGATCACCGTAGTGAATCACAGCTTGAATCTGATCTTTCATCGGGCGATTGTCTGTCTGCGAACGCATCAATGCGACCCCTACGTTATCTGCAAACGCTGAAGCACTGGACATGTCCGGGCCGCCCTCTGGTAGATTCGGCACCGCATACAGCAGATCACGTTGGCCGCCCCGTTTAATCACAGGAACGTATGCTGGATCACGATAAAGGTAATAGGCGATATCCATCTGCGGCCCCGCCACCGGTTTGGATGACGAATCGTTAAGGCCGAAGATATAGCCACGATAATCGAGCATCGGGGGCAAGGCATCCCACATGCGTTTGATGTTGATGCTGTTGTTATGAATCGGGCCCCATTGTGACTTACTCATGCCGTATTCTTCGTCCTGCGGTGCGGGCATGTTATTGGCTCGAAACGCACTGGGGAACGAACGATTGACCAGATCAATCCCCCATGGGCGCATGGCAAGGGCGACTTGGGAAAACTCCGTCGCACACCAGATGTTGTAACTAATCGACACCTCATACCACCAACCATCATCCAATGTGCCTTGGACGAATTGGTCGATGATGCCCCCCTTGTTGTACAGGCAGGCATTGGCTGCTGAGACATCCTGAAGCATCAATGAACTGTAAAGCTGACCACAGAGATAGGAAACGACCCAGTTGCTGATATGGTCACCGATATGTTTTTGCGGACCAACAAATAAACGCAGCGTATGAGCAATTTGCTGACGGTCTTCGACGGTGAATACGCCAGAGGGGATGGCCATGTCATATGCCATGGCAATGTGTTGGAAGAAGTGTCCCTCCTGCACCGATGCCTGATGACAGCCACGGCGCGTAACCGGATAACCATTTTTCGGATTGCTGAGATTGAGCATGAACTGCCGAATTTTCTGGGCATATTGCTGATCGCCAGTAAGTTGGTAGGCCGTACCTGCTGCCATCAGATCATGTTCGACCTGAGTGCGAAACAGCCAGTCGCCACGTTTAGGGTTGTTGGGATTTCGGACCTCTGGAACGTTCCATCTTTGAGCGCGTTGAACATATCCATCCCGAGACTGTTTGGCCCAATCGTATTTTTTGACGTTATCACGAATCACATCCCAACCTGCTTTGGTGTGAAGGATATAGGGATGTTCAAGCTTGCTTGCCGTGGTGAGTGTGAGTTTGCTTGAGGCATGCACCTGACCGTTGGCTATGGCAACGAGGATCTGCTTTTCATGTCCGCCTGCGGGGATTCGAGCGGGAACCTGCACGCGAACCATCGCCGTCGCCGAAGCATGGGGTAACAAGGTCATGGTCTGTGGGTGAACGCTTGGCAGCATCGCTTCAAAACCACGGTGTTCAAACTTCAGTGTGACTGCCTGGGGTTGATCGGTGCAGTTGGCCAACGTCAATGGATACTCAACTGTTTGGCCGGGCGCAGCTGCTTGACCTTGGACGGGCGTATGAAGCCAGATGGTTTGAGCTCCAACGAGTTTGGCATCCGTTAACAGAAGCATGGCCGAACTGCCTTGCGAACCTTGAGCATGAATCGCCACCGCGCGGATGGAACCCAATTGATTGCGGGTCGGTCTGGTCCAGGTGAAACTGCTCCATGGCAGCACCACCGTTTGTTTGCCAACACCTGTTATGGTCACGCTGGTCGTGGCAGCGATATGATCCTTGATCTGCTGCCGCATCCCAAGGGTGATGTCTAAGGTCACCGGCTTGTCGTCAAATAATTGAACATCAAGACGCATGCCATACCAGCTGCGCCAGTCACCGTGGGTTGATTCATCCTTGGGAAAACGATAGATCGCTTCACCTGGCAAAGCCAGCGTTGCCCCCTTGGCCGAAGCTTGCAGACCTTCCCAATCCTTGAGCGTGGCAAGATCCCCCAAACGAGCAACCGGCAGCATCACTGTGTCAGCCAAAATGTTGCTCGTTGCGATCAATAAAATGAGACATGCGATTATTCGATGCATGAAAAAACCTTTCTGTGTACCTTCGTACCTTGCTTAGGCTCAAGTAAGTGATTCAATTTTGTAGACGTGCCTGGTGTCAGATCAAGAACAATCGATTGCTCACCATAACGAACCTGGCAGGTCGTGCCGGTGATGCTATGAATGATCGCCGATTCCAATCGACCGTCCGCCCATGTGATATCCAATTCAAATCCGCCGCGTGCTCTTAAACCTTTGCCCCAACCGTTGGCCCAGATGCTCGGCAATGCGGGCAAAAGTTCAATTTCACCGGCATGACTTTGGAGCAGCATTTCTGCGATCCCGGCGGTGTAGCCGAAGTTGCTGTCAATCTGAAATGGCGGATGCGCCCCAAAGAGATTGCGATAAACGCCGCCACCACCGCTGCGTTGCGAGGCATCGCCAAAATCAACCGGGCGGAATGTATCGCGAATGAGTTGGTAGGCGTGATCACCGTCCTTAAAGCGTGCCCAGAGATTCATCTTCCAGGCCAGTGACCAGCCGGTACCTTCGTCACCCCGTTTTTCCAAGGCAAGTCGCGCGGCTTTAAAAAGTTTGGGTTGATGTTCCGTAATCAATGCCAGCGGGTAAACGCCAATTAAATGCGAGACGTGACGGTGATGAATGTCCGTTGGTTTCATGTCATCTCGAAACCATTCTTGTAATGCGCCATCCGAACCAACCTGCAATGGGAAAAGTTTATCCAGTGCATCTTGCAATTGTCGCGCAAAATCCTGGTCCATTTCCAGACGTTGACTGATCTGAATGCAATGCTCAAACAAAGAACGGATCAACGAAATATCCATCGTGCTTGCCATGCTCACCGAAGCTTCCGTACCATCGGGCATCACAAACGGCGTCTCCGGTGAAGTCGAAGGAATCGGTACCCATCGTCCATGCCCATCATCGACCAACAGATCCAGACAGAACGCAGCAGCACCTTTGATCAAAGGCCATGCTTGGTTCCAAAGTTCAACTTGATCCCCCTCAAAAGCAGCGTGTTCCCAAAGATGATGCGCCAGCCATGCGCCCCCCATTGGCCAACAGGCATACGTTGGATCACCGTGCCCATCACCGACGGACCATGATGTCCCCCAGATATCAGCATTGTGATTGACGACCCACCCTTTGGCGGCATAGGTTTGACTTGCGGTGTCTTTGCCGGTTGTTGCAACTGCATCAATCCAATCCAAAAATGGCGTGTGCGTTTGCGGCAGGTTGGTTGTTTCAGCGGGCCAATAGTTCATCTGCGCATTGATGTTGGTGGTGTAGTTGCTACTCCATGGCGGCGTGATGCTATCGTTCCAAATGCCCTGCAAGTTGGCTGGTTGTGTCCCAGGCCGCGATGATGCGAGCAACAGGTATCGACCATACTGAAAAAGCAGTACTGCAAATTGGGGATCGTCCATCTCTGGGAATTTGAGCACGCGTTGATCGGTCGGCAAATCACCAGTGATAGAAGCACCAAGATCCAATGACACACGATCAAATAAAGGTTGATAGTCAGCCAAATGCCGATCACATAATGTGTCGTAAGGATGTTGGGTTGCCTCTTTCAAATACGCAGTTACAAGCTCATGCGGATTTTTTCCATCCAAGCCCGGCGAATGGTCAAAGCCATTGAAACTCGTTGCAGCAGCAAGTAGCAGCGTCACCGAATTTGCCTGGGCAATGTGCAACAGCCCTTGATCCTGCGTTACCGAGCCGCCATCGGTGATGGCTTGTAATCTTGCTTCAAAATTCATGCCCTCACCCAAAACACTGTCTGCATAGGTCAATTGACCGCCAGTGTAATTGGGCATGGCTCGACTAGGTGCTTTGCCGGTCATGACCAGTGTATGCGGTTTTAGGGTATCGATGTGCTTGAATCCCAATTGGGTATCCAATTGCACACGGCAACTAATGCGGCCGGGCTGATTCGCAGTCAACCGCATCACGATGACTTGATCCGCAGCGCTGATAAAAAATTCACGGGTATAGGTCACATCACCGATCTTGAACTCTGTGGTATGGATCGCGCGATTCAAATCCAACCCACGGCGGTAGTCTTCAACCACTTGACCTTGAAAGTCAAAGTCCAACAACAAATCCCCAAGCGGCATGTAGGCTTCGGTCCATGGCCCCTGAAGCTTGCGTGCAAGTTGATCTGCATCCTTGTATCGCCCTTCCAGAACCGCTTTACGAATGTGTGGCATCAAGTCCGCGGACTCCGGTGCTGCGGTTTTGGGATGACCTGACCAAAGCGTGTCTTTGTTGAGTGCCAAGCGTTCATGCTGCACATCACCAAACACCATCGCGCCCAATCGGCCGTTGCCCAGGGGTAGCGCTTCGACCCATTGCTCAGCAGGTTTCCGATACCAAAGGTTCAGTGAACCTTCGGGGCTTGATGCCTGGCCGGTATAAAGCAAAGGCTGTTTGATACTCTCGGATGAATGGGGCATGGCAGTACTCATTTTCAATGTCAGACAATCAACCAAGGCAGTATCAACAATAAAAAATAACGACGTACCCGATGACGAAATAATCGACTTGATTAATTCACATGCTCTGAACGTGTGATGTGAAATAATTGTGTCACCGGCTCGGCGGTCTGGACTTGCGGCTGGGGACTTACCCCCCACTGCCAGGCTTGGATCAACACCGGAATTGGGAACCTGGCGCGGGGTGGAATGCCCGTTATTTCAAGGCTTTTCCCATCGGCAGCCACAACGGCAGGCCCGGACACCACGCAGTACTGCACGGGCAAATCCTGGTCGGAAATGGCGTGAAGCGAAACACGTTTGGTCCCCCTGGGCACATCGGCCATTTCGGGGAAGGTGATCGTCTGCGGCTTGCCGGACTTGTTGGGATTAACGCGCAACATGATCTGTTGCACCGCACTTTTGTATTGTTCATCGCCCGGATGAGAGGCCAGCAGCCAGATATCACGATTGCGTCGATCTTCAGTGAATTGCGCACGGCCAAACTGCAAACGAAATTGCGTTGGGCCAACCTGCATCACTGGGCCCACAATTTGTGAAAGCCGAATTGGCCCGCCATTGGCAGGATGTCCCAAAGCTGTGCCCTTGGACAAGCCGCTCCATTTTTCAGGATTGCCCCCCTTGCCTGAAACCTGCTCAAGAAAACAGGGCGTCAAAGAAAATGTCATGCCATCACCAGCCGGTTCAAAGCGTGGCTGACACGGTTCGCCAGCAAGCACTTGATCGTGTTGTTTGATGCCAAGCAGTTGGGGCTTTTTACCGCGAGCACGGGCGTAGTATTTTTCCATCGCATCTGCCATCTGGTTGTCGAATGCCCAGAACGCCTGAGTCCGATCGCCGGTGTAATGTGCATGGGGTGCTGATGGTGCCGTCGGCGGTGCATCCTGATGCCAACGATCCACCAGATAACCTGCCTTGGGATCTACCGGACGTAACACCGGCACCTGATCCACCGAAACGGGTGTCAAAGGCAAACGTGCCTGTGCGGCTTTGCCAATGAACATGGCCAAGAATTCAACCAGTTCATCTGAAAAATCAAAGTGCCCATGTCCGGCATCACACAGCATGGCAAGGGCTGCCTGCGGATGCTTGGCTTTGAATTTGAACAAGGGTGTTAGCCGATCTTCCCACCATTCGTACTCACCCATGACCATCAACCCGGGGATGCCATCTATTTTACGATCACCCCAGTCCGGATTCTTTCGGCCATAGCCAGTGAGGTTGGTTTGTGGTGCATCGCCATGGATCGACAAGACTGCCAACGTTCGGTCCGGATTCCATGCTGCAAAATTCCAGGGCCATGTCGCATTGGCACTATGCCCCAATGTGACGACCGGCGTGTGTTGCAATTCGCTATAGCCTGACTCTTGAGCCAATGCGTTGATCATCTTTTCAAAACGCTCGCCCGCATCACCAGCTGGATCAAACACGTAATCCAGATTGGGGACCACCCACACCTGCCCCATTGACAATTCACTTAAGGCCCGGCGCATGGTGGGATGTTCAAGGATGCCCTGTTCGATCATGTTGTGATTGGCAAGGACAATACTGCGAACCTGCTGACAGTCGGGCGGAATCCAGAGATAGGCCCGGGCATTGCCTACGGGTACGGACCACTGCCAGACAATCTCGTCGGCCATGGTGAAGCAACCACTTGTTAGGATCACAGCCAAACTTACCAACCATTTGCAATACCAATTCAATTGATTACGGATCATGCTTACTTTCATGAACAAAAAACGACTCGGTGATTTATCTTGCTAAAATTCCTAAAAACCTATCGATAGCTATATCATTATTCGCTACAGTACTGATTAGACAAGCATGATTCGCGTCCAAAATAACACGATCTGCGACAGTCCTGATTTGAGCAACACAAGGCCTTGACGGCTGACATGATACGAGGTTGATGCATGATTGAACGCACAAAAAGCTCCAGCAAGCCACAACGCCCGCTAGTCGGTGTTGTGATCGACGGCATCAGCGCGTTTGGCCGATCGGTTTTGCGTGGCACCATGCGTTTTGCCAACATCCGCAGACAATGGGTGCTTCATGACAATCTCTGGTGTCTGGTCGATCCGATGCAATCCTTCCCCCAATGTGAAGGCGCTATCGTCGCTGGTATTGGCGGAGGACATTTTGACTACATCCGAAGCCACTGTAAGCATCTGGTTTCCTGTTCGGGAGAAACCCTGCACAGCGAGTTTCCCACCGTCTGTCTGGATGATGTGGCCACAGGCAAAATGGCGGCACAACATCTACTGGATTGCCGACTCAGGCAATTTGCTTTTTACGGCTACACGGATGTTCGACAGGTCTCTCAACGACGCCACCAAGGTTTCTCAGAAGGCTTACGAGCGCGCGGCCATAGCTGTCATGTTTCGCCGATACCATGGCCATCAGGTAATCAATGGCTCATGCATGATCATCATCCTGAGTTGATTCGTTGGCTAAACGAACTACCCAAACCCATTGGGATCATGGCTGCAGATGATGCAGCGGCTCACGATCTGACGGCGGCCTGTCTTGAAGCAGACATTGGCGTACCCGACCAGGTGGCAATCATCGGTGTTAACAATGACGATTTACTTTGCGAAAGTTCATGGCCTCCGATCTCCAGCATTGATCCTGATTACACACGCATCGGCTATCAGGCAGCTTCGATACTCGACCAATTAATGCGCGGGGAAAAACTTTCCTATGAAGAATGCAATATCGTGATGCCTCCCTTACAAGTCGTCCAGCGTGTGAGCACCAGCGTGCTGGCGGTCAGTGACCCGCATTTGGCCAATGCCGTTCGCTATATCCGTGAACATGCTTGCGATCCTTGCAACGTCCAGGATGTCCTTAAGCAGGTGCCGGTGGCACGGCGTTGGCTCGAACGTCAATTCATGCTCCAATTAGGACGTTCGCCCTATCAGGAAATCCAGCGCATACGCATTGATGCTGCCAAGCGATTGTTGCAGGACTCAAACCTGACGTTACCCGACATTGCTGAACATTGCGGTTTTACCGCGGTGCAGAATTTCAACACCGCATTCAAGCAGGTGACAAAAACCACCCCAGCAGTCTATCGCCGACAAGTCCAGCAGTTTGAGTAATGTGAATTTCACGAGCCTTAACATCACCCCTTGACTGCGCCCAATTGAATGCCGGCGACCAGCTTTTTCTGCAAGACAACAAACACGATAATCATCGGCAGCACACTCATTGTTACCGCTGCCATGAGCAAATTTGTCTCCTGCCCGGCACTGGAATCAAAGTACAAAAGCCCAATCGGCAGCGTGTATTTGTGCTCGGATTTGACCATCACCAACGGCCAGAAAAAACTGTTGTACGATCCCATGAAAGTAAAAATCGCAAGTGTCACCAAACCCGGACGCGACAGGGGCAGAATCACATCCCAATACAATCGCCATTTATTTGCACCATCGATCTGGGCGGCTTCATCCAAACTTGATGGGATCGCGAGCATGAACTGCCGCATCAGGAATGTGCCAAACGCACTGAAAGCTGCGGGAATCACCAAGCCGATCATCGTGTCCACCAAGCCCAGTTCGATCATGATCTGGTAATTGGGGATCATCATCACCAACCCCGGCAGCATCATCGTCGACAGGTACAACATGAATACCTTGTCACGCCCACGCCATTGAAGTCGGGAAAAGGCAAACGCGGCCATCGAACTGGTGAACACCTGTAAAAACGTGACACATGCAGCGATGAACAGGCTGTTCCAGTAGAACCGCAAAAACGGCACCTGCTCGAACACTTTGGCATAGTTGCGCCATTGCAAACCCTCGGAAGGCAGCCAGGAGTCAGCACCCACTTCACTCAGTTGCTTGAAACTGGTGAGGACCATCCACAAAAATGGAAGCACCAATAAGAAACTCAAACCCGTGAGTACCAGGTTCAATACGGTGGCCCCCACGAAACGTTTGCGATCCACAGCCAGATTTTGATGCTGCTTGTTTTCAATCGTTGGCATAACGGTTCCCAAACTTCCAATTGAATAATGTGACCGAAAAAACCAGCGCAAAAAGGGCCCACGCGACAGCCGAAGCAAAACCCAACCGCCCGGTCTCGAAGCCTTCCTGGTAGATGTAGTAACTAAGTGTTGTCGTTGCACCAGCCGGACCACCGCTGGTCATGACACGGGCCATCTCGAAGCCACCCTGCAAACCGCCGATGGTGGACATGACGAAAATGAAAAACGTTGTGGCGGCCAGTTGCGGCCAAGTGATATGCCAAAAGCGTTGGAGCGACGTGGCCCCATCGATGTCGGCTGCTTCGTAAAGTTCACCGGGCACGTTGGTCAAAGCTGCCAGATACAACAGCATATTGTTTGAGCCCAGTGCGCCCCAAAGCCCCATGGCCATCAATGACGGTTTGGCCCAGTTCACATCGGTAAGCCATCGCGGCGACTCTAAACCATCGGCAGCCATCGCCGGCAAATGCCATGCAACCTGACTCAACCCCAGCAACACAAACTCGCCCACCATCACCAGCAGGCAAAGAATCAACGCACTGCCAAAACCATCACCCGCGCGAGCCGTGTAATGATCTTCAGCTTTGTAATAATGCATCATCTGCAATCCCAGACAAACCACAGCCCCCACCAGCAACAACCATGCATGAGGCGATGAAAGACTCCAACGGCAGGCAACCCAAATCGGCAAACACAATGCGATCAACGGCAGCAACGCAGCAATGCGCCCCAATTCACCATCAACCAACATGCGCCGCAGATAACCAGTCCCCATGTAAAACAGCAGCAGGATCAACACAAACCCCAACCACATCAAGTAACTCACCATCGGCGATGGCAACGCATTGACACCTGATGCCACATGATCAAGTACCGGCTGAAGCGCGTTGTTAATCGGCCCGTTCTGTGTGTTAAAAAGTTTTTTCCAGAGAATGAAAGTCGCCACCCCCGAAACAAAGTTCGGTGTGTAGAACAACGTCCGGTAGACTGATTTACCACCCGTCACGCCTGCAATGAGAATGCTCGAAACCAGCCCGACCATCAGCACAGTCATGCCCGTTGAACGCATCCCCCCCACAGCCAACAGGGAGCAACTGACCACCAGTCCGACCGAAGCCAACAACCAGCGATACGGCCGTCCGCCCCCACCGCGTGTATCTTTGCTTAGCATGATCGCTGCGAGCAATGATCCAGCCACGGCAAAGGGAATGCCCATCATGAAAAAAAGCGTGTTACCAAAAAAGCGAAGGAATCGCCCGTCGGTGAATAATTCACGAATGTTATCAAGTCCGACATACTGAATATGGTCGGTCAAAAACCGGTTGTGCTGTTTGAGATCCCAATTGGAAAATGCCATAAACAGGCTAAAAACAACGGGAAAAATGGTAAACAGCAATACTCCAAGAATATTGGGTGTCAGAAATGCCAGGCCGGTAAGAATTTTTTTGCGTTCACATTTATTCATGGTGTCGCTTCAATCATGCCTTGCTGAGTGTAGTAACGGAGATAAAACGGATTGAGAATCCATGCAGCAGGCAACTTGCGTCCGGCGGCCATGTAGGTGTCGATCTGTTTTTGAATCGCAATGCGGCGATCAAACTCCACCTTGCGTTTGGGATCGCGTGCGATGTTGTCTGCAATGCGCCGGTCCACTGCTTGAGCAATCTTCATCGCCGCCTCCATGGCGGCAATCTCACCGTTGTCATACAGCGAACTAAACCAACTGGTCTCGCGCTGCACAACACTGCTGAGCACAAAGGGACTGCGGGCATAACCGTTGGCAATGGTCATGGCGACTTCATGGAATTTTTCATGGACACCCCACTCATTGGGATAGTCCGGCGGACGCTTGAACAATTCGGTTTGGGTGTAACGCGGATCAGGCGGCAGCGCATCGGCTTCCCGGACGAGTTGCATATTGTATCGCTCGCTGGTGAGATATTTGAGAAACAAGGCTGCAAGTTTCTTGTGTTTGCTCCCGGCATAAATCGATGCGGATCGCGCGCCCATGATTGCTGTTGGGTATCCGCCATTGGGCAATTCAACCACATCCAGATTCATCGGTTCAAACTTGCGAAGTTGAGTGAGGACACTCAGATCCGACTGGATCATGGCGAAGTTGCCCCCATGAAATAACTGCGTGGCTGCACCACCGTAACCTTCCACAGCATTGAAGGCATTCATATCATCAGCCGTGGGCAGCAGGTGATCTTCATAGGTCCATTGACGAACACGTTCCAGGCAACGGGCAAAACGCGCATCGCCCAGATCACAGCCAGTGAGTGTTTCGTTGAACACTGACAACCCCATGCTTTGAGGCATCTGGGTTAGATGCAGAAAATCCACGAAGAACACGCGTTGGCCGGGTTTCCTGCCGACATTGGCTTTGGCAACGAACGCTTTACCGATGGCTTCAAATTCATCCCATGTCCAGCGTGATGGCGGTGGGCTTATGCCATACTGTTTAAATAAATCCTTGTTGACCCAGAGCATCATCACGTAGATGTTGCGTGGGAAAACAAACTGCCGCCCTTCGATGGTGATCTCAGGAAGCATGGCCTTGTACGTTTGAGAGGGATCAAAGCCCTGTTCTTTGGCGAGTTCGGTGATATCTTCGAGCACGCCCATGGTCTGGAGCAATTGCAGATGCGAGCCCCCGGTATCCATCACATCACTGCCAATGCCGGAGACAGCCTGGATAATTTTTTTGGCGACGTCGTCATTGGTGATATCCAAGCGCAACTCGACGACCGGCTTGCCCTGATCTGTAACATGCCCATTGTCGACAAGCCATTGGTGAAAACCTTCAACCTGCATATCACGTGCGGCATTGCGGTCCGTCATCCAATAGATCACCGGGACATCACTTTTGATCCCAGGAAACGACAGGTATGTGCCAACACTCAAAACGCCAAGCAGCAGTGCAATGATCAGAAACAGGTACTTCATAAATTGACTTCAAAGATGATGTGGGTAAATCAATGTGTAAAATGTTATTCACCAGTCGGACACCCAATGCCATACGCGGTTGTCTGACATTTCCTGCCCAGGTCTTCAAACACGCCGGAATGATACACAGCAACAGGAAACCAATGAGCAGAAATTTCATTGTTATTGTTTTGAGAATTAAACCACAATGTCTCAAAAAGCAGTAGTCCAATTCGCGTCCAATTTTGAACGTTTTGCGTCAAAACAGACATTCACCACGGGACACACAACAAGCAAACCTTTTATTGTAAAGGACATAAATACAACCAACCGTGACCAAACGCTTGGCTGTCAGATTAACCGAAACTTACAATCTTAAAGGTGCACATTCATTTAAACCCGGCTGAATGACTTGTCGCAAATCCATTAAATATTAACGCAATTCATGATTGATAAGGCCAATCTGCCCTTCATAATGAGTATGAAGATCAAATCATTTCTTCACCTTTGTGTTACCAACCTATCTTTTATTGACACACATAGGACGATACATTTCAGATCATTGTTTTAATCAAGGGAAATCACATGCAATCCATCACGAGCCAATCTCCGAAACGCACCAATCATCATCATGCTTTTACGCTCATTGAATTACTCGTGGTGATTTCCATTATTTCTCTTCTAATCTCCATTCTGTTACCCGCTCTGGGTTCCGCTCGCAAGCAGGCACAAATCACCCAATGCCTGGCCCAGGTTCGCCAGTTGGCTATCGCTTCTTTTGCTTATGAAGTGGACAACCGGTCATTGCCGTTTGTCGCAAAAGATCAAGGCGGCAATCCCTGGCCCAGCGCCACCACATGGGCGACTGTTCTGACCGATAAATCGGGCTATATGAAAACAGCAGTCCCATCTGGAACCGACGCCCACATGGCTTCATGGGCTTTGATGTGCCCCCTGGTACGAGTCAACTCCCAGGGCACTTCTTCATATTTTAATGCCAATGCTCCGGCCACCAGCTACAAGTACAATTCCAAGATTGGGGGTTGGACCGGACGCAACGAAGCATATGTTTATCAACCCAAACGCACCGATGAACTACGTAATCCCAGCAAGGTGATTCTCTTTTGCGATTCAAACAACAAGGCCACCATCTGGAAAGCCAACAACATCCGCCTTAACGACTTTAGTGCAAGTGGATGGTCTCATTTGATCGCGGTCTCTTCCGGTACGTTCTGGACGCCTTGGGGACCTGGCACCAAAAGCAAGGGAACCAACAACGTTGCCATGGCCGATGGTTCGGCTAAAACCTACACCGTCCTCGCCGACCGTCATCCCATGACCAACGCACAATGGGGGGACACCAGCCTAGCCATCGATTCATGGGAAGGCGTTGGCTGGTAAGTTCGATCGATCTTGTCCCCTTGATTTTTTCATTCATTTTTCCTGCCACTCTCTTTGCAAAAGGTAGTCTGTTATGCCATCTCCATTATCCGAACTGCTTGATCGCCCAGGTGCCAGACCCATTGCCTGGATTGGCACCGTCATACTTCTGGTAATTACAGCTTATTCCATCACCAACTTTATCAAGGGAGGCCCACGGTATATCAACGACCTTGGCAGTGACATAAAAATTCACGCTCAGACAGGTCAGAAATTGGGCATCCTCCTTCACGGTCAAAAGGTCGCCATCATTCTTGCCCCTGAGCAATCAGACAACCCAGTTGCCACTGCAAGCTACCAAATACAATCCGCATTTATTCAAGGCCTCAAGGAAGCTGGTATCACTGATATCAAGGAACTGTTCCTCCCCCCCATGCCCACGCTGGATCCGGGCAATCGCGATGAAAGCAACGTCTGGTTTTCGGGAAACGATCTGATCCAATTCCGCAAACAAGCCCAGGATTGTCAGGTTCTGATTCTCCCCATGGGACTGCCGGCATTCGTCACATATGCACACCTTGCCAAGCTTCCAAGCCAAGCCCCAAGCCTGGTCGTGATGGGTGGTTCAGATAATGACCGTAACGCGATCAAATCAGCGATGAGTCGTGGCTCACTGCTGGCTGCCATAATCCCCAACGCGGATAAATCGTCATACACGGTTCTCACCAAAGACACGATTGACCAGTGAATCAAGTACGACTTGCATGCGATGCATAAGGTATTGCTGCTATTTAAAACCCTAACGTCTTTGCTCTGCGAATAATCAAATCGCAATTAACAACGGCCCTGAGACATCCAATCTCAGGGCCGTTGTCGTTGATCTAACTCTGTTAATGATTATTCCCAGCGATTGCCTGTCGGACAGGGACAGGCTTTGTCTTTGAGTGCTGCTCTGTAGCGAACCAGGCAACCGCAATGTGTGCAGGTGTCAGCCTGTAATGCTGGACAGGCAAGACAAATTCGCACGCGGCGTTCAAACTCCGCCTCACTCACCCAACGCCCCTCTCCGGGTCGAACGTTGGGCATAACGGGTTGAATCGTTTTCTGGCGGCAGGATTTACAGAGCGTATTCATTTCACTGTCACCACCGCAAGACTATGGGCAGGCAAGGTCCAAGACAACTGACCATCACCTGTTAATTTCACATCAATGGGCTGGGGCTTGATCGATTCGGGGGCATCAAACGTATTGCATTGATCGTAGGCTTGGGCGCCCAGCACACGGGCATCAACCACTTGAGTCACATTGTTGCCACGCAACTGAATCTGCACGTCCTGAGACTGATTCGGATCAAGGTTGCAGACCGTCATGCTAATGGCATCGTCCTTACGCGATGCCGAGACACTGGCTGAAGTAATGGAAATACCTTCATGTTCAGATGTCTCGCATGTTAAATGCGTATCGAGTAAGACGGCATCCTGATGAGCCTTGTACATCTCAAAAACATGATAGGTCGGGGTGAGCAGCATTTTCTCGCCCTCGGTCAGTATCAACGACTGCAAGACATTGACCGTCTGAGCCAGGTTTGCCATATGCACACGATCACTATGCTCGTTGAATATATTCAATGTCAGGCCCGCAATCATGGCATCGCGTATTGAGTTCTGCTGATAGAGGAAGCCGGGATTCGTCCCCTCCTCGACATCGAGCCAAATGCCCCATTCATCGACAATCATGCCCACACGTTTTTCAGGATCGTAATGATCCATGATCGTCGCATGTCGAGTTACGACCTCATCCATTTGTAAAGCATTGCTCAAGGAGCCAAACCATTCGCCGAGTCCGAACCCGGTTGCCTTGCCTTTGTCTTTCCAGTTACCGGTAGCCACCGTGTAATAATGCATTGACAAACCATCCATGAATTTGCCAGCATCGCGCATCAAGACTTCGGTCCAATGGTAATCCGTTGCATTGGAACCACACGCAATACAATAGAGTTTATGCTCACCGTAATTCCGACTGTAGCAGGCATAGCGTCGATACACGTCCGCGTAATACTCCGGCCGCATGTTCCCGCCGCAGCCCCAGTTTTCGTTACCCACGCCCCAGTACTTCACACCCCATGATTGGTCGCGCCCATTTTCCTTGCGAAGCTTGGTCATGGGGGAGACGTTGTCGGAATTGAGGTACTCGACCCATTGAGACATTTCCTGGACGCTGCCACTACCGACATTGCCACAAATGTAAGGTTCGCATTCCAACAGTTCGCAGAGACGGAGAAATTCGTGTGTGCCAAAATGATTATTTTCCGTCACGCCCCCCCAGTGCGTATTGATCATGGTCGGGCGGTTTTCTCTGGGACCGATCCCGTCCATCCAGTGATACTCATCAGCAAAACAACCGCCGGGCCAACGGAGGTTGGGGATGTTGATTTTTTTCAAAGCCTCAATCACATCCAGGCGAATCCCGTCGACATTGGGAATCGAGGATTTCTCACCGACCCAAAAGCCCCCATAAATGCAGCGCCCCAAATGCTCCGAAAAATGCCCATAAATATGGCGACTGATCGCACTTTTTTCGACGTCAGTTTGAACAATGATCTGCATGATTGAAATTCCAATTCTTAATGGAGAATAAAGGCAATCGGCCAATGTCACATACCAACCGAAAGATGAATCATTATTCAATGACAAATCAGCAAAACAATCACAAAAGACGTCAAATATGAATGCATTTGCGTCATACCATTTACCGCTCCCCAATGAAAACAGCATCATTTGAACATGGAATTTCCTTTGAATTCACCGATTGATCATCGCCTTTTATTTTCCCTAAATGTTTACACCTTAATCGCTATGTTTTAATTATGGATTTACTCACCATCTATCCTCCATAACCCGACACGCACTGCTCTAGGCTGCGGGCATGAACAACACTTCACCATGAGTATTATTTCGAACTTTGCTGATCTCGGATGTGGGCTTGCTTAAGTTATTTAAAGGGTGCGGATTGCCATGTTCATATCGCGAGTTTCATTAGTTGCATTCATTGCAACGGTACAATGCATTGTTACATTGCTTTGCTTGGATCCTGTATACATACATGATTGGCAACTCAAGCCTTCGCAGTGATTATCCACTATAAGTCCTATCCCAATAGTGCAAAGCAGTATGCCTTGAATCAACAATACTCTTTACCTGAAGCTGATTGATTCTACGGCGATCGCCACACCGCTCAAGACTACCAGTTGACACGTAATCCATTGCATCTGCGAGTTCAACTGCTAATCGCTTGGTGATAAACAAGACGAAGTATTCCCCCTAATCAATGGCTCAACATATCCTTGAACTTTTGCGTCAGAAGAAAACCATTTGTCTTGCAAACAAGCAAACATTAGTCTTTCTATCGCGGCAACCAACCATTCTGCAATGAATACTAAGACAACGAATTTAGAGTCCATGGACATTGCTATCGCTTTGTGGTCACCCCAATACGAATTACAAATGGATCGGGCCATCGCTAAACGAGCAGTTTCAAAATCACTTTTGCCCCAGATTCCTTGCAACAGTATGAATGATGTGCAGTTCACTGAGTGATTTTGAAATGTGTCACTGGTGTACTAAACCAGAGATCGGCATTTTGAAACATTGCCTTGTACAAGACTCGTCAGCATTAAGACCAGTCGAAGATCAGTACAACGCATCCCGCGGCAAACCAACCCCCATATGCATGGAAGTGTTGGCCATTATTGAATCCGGCCTAAAGCATCGAACGATACCTTCGCCAAGATCTTAGCTAAAAAACATGAAACAGCGCCCCAACTGATCTCAGATCATGGCGTCGAATTGCATCGAAAATTCAAGTTAGGTAGACCTGAAGGTGTTAACCATCAAGCATATCCGAAAGGTTAGCCGGACAAACCGGCGCAACAATCCGCTGCACCGCACAGGCTTAACCCAGTGCCATGGCACCGCTGATGACTTCGGTGAGTTCCGTGGTGATCGCTCCCTGACGGGCACGGTTGTACACGCGGATCAAGTCCTTGCTCATCTGTGTTGCGTTGTCGGTAGCAGCCTTCATCGCAATCATGCGGGCAATCTGTTCGCTGACTTCCGCTTCGTTGAAGCATTGGAAAAGTTGCGTCTTGACTGTCACCGGCAGGAGTTCTTCGAGCAACTCAATAGGCTCTGGTGAGTATTCATATTCAACCTGTGCTTTGCTGGCAGTCACCTGGGCGTCCGCAGTCGGATCCTTGAGTGGGAGCAGTTGCAGGACTTTGGGATTCTGGCGAGACATGGATTCAAATGCCATGTAGATCACGCTGACTTTGTCGTACTTGCCATGTGTGAAGTCACTCATGTAACTTTCAGCAAGCGTCTGCACATCGTCAAACTTAGCCGAGTCACCAAAATGCTGATGGTTCTGTGTCACATCAATTTTGTTGAACTTGAAGAACGCTGCACCCTTGCGGCCGACGACTTGCAGGTCGATATTCTTGCCAGCGTCTCGCATGTCATTTAGGAAATGCGTCGCGGTTCGCAGAATATTGCCGTTGTACCCACCACAAAGTCCACGGTTTGAGGTGATCACCAGAAGCAGTTCTTTGCCAGCTGCGGGGTCGGGTTGACGCAACAGCGGATGGCTCATGTTCGACGCTTCGTCCGCCGCTGCAGCCTTGGCTAGTTCACCGACAAGTTCGGCAATCTTGCGTGTATAAGGTTGAGCAGCGGTGGCTCGGCGTTGGGACGCCTGGAACCGCGCGGTAGCGATCATCTGCATCGTGCGGGTGATGCGTTTGATATTAGCAACGGCCTTGATACGGCCACGAATTTCTCGGGTCTTTCCTGCCATGTGCGTATCATAACGACTTGTCTTGATCAGACAACTGCCAATCGTTTTAAGTGGTGAATAAAAGAGTCGTTGGAGTTTTTAAAACACGCTTTCAAAACCGATTTTCATCATGCATCACTCACGCGGTAGTCGACAGATGCTATGACCAATTGGCGTTTGACGGTGACAAATGTCGCGATTCCCACTGCGATTAAGCCCACCACAAAGAGCAATCCGGCATCTGTGATCTGCCCCAGACTCAGCATCCAACTCACGTCGTAGACGATTAGCCAGAGCATAGCCAGTTGCCCAAAGCGTTGGGCGGTCTGGCGTCGGGCGCGAAGATCAGGCAAGCGTTTTCTGAGATAAATCACACTGACGAGGACAAAAACACCTAGAGCGGTCAACGGGCCGACCCATACTTTCGGATGATCGTGTAAGAGTGCAGCTTGGCGCATGACCATAAAAAGCACAAGCAACACCGTCCAGAACAACGTGCCTGCTGCCAGTTGCCCAAGGTCGTGCCCACGCATTCGCGGACGCCTGCCTTGGATGGCGTAGACCAATGCCATGCAGATGATGATATGAGCCATAGTCATACACGCCGGCCATGCAAAGCCCATGCGCGGGACACAGATAAACATGGTCAGCACACGGATGAGCCCCATGCTAATCAATCCAGTAGCAGGCAGAAACTTCCCACAGATATTAAAAAACAGTATTGCCCCTGCAGTAATCACACAGAGGAATTGGGATAGCGGCCCAAGCAACGTTGTCGCTCCAAGAGCAACAAGTAAACAGCCGACGGATAATAATGATGCGGTTCTGACCGAAACCCGCCCTGCTGCCAGGGGACTTGCAGGGCGAAACGTGCGGTCGTGTTTAAGGTCCAACACATCGTTAAACCCAATCCCGAAAATACCAAGTCCTGCGGGTATGAGTGTTGCCAAGAGTAATCGCACCCCAATAGGCATCTGCATCAAGGCTTCGTTCTGATGGCTGACCGGTTCGATATGCACAGAAAGCAGCACCAGCAACCAACTGTTACTGATGGCTGAAAGCAGATGCTCGGGTCGGGAAAGTTCCAACCAGTCCACGAGCTGCGTTTTGGCAGGTGTTGTGGTCATAAGTCCCTTTCACAGGTCTTGGCATGTTAGTCTCCACCTTGACTCTTGGGAATAGGCATCACCGCCAAGTTCGATAGAAATGAGCAACAAGCTTTATGCCGGTGTGCGTATCTGGCTGCACTACGCTAGACTAATGTCAGATATATGGTTCAGGATATGGGATTAACGATGAAGACACTCAATACACTGGGTTCAATGTCACTACTGGTCTTGGTTGGCTGCATCACTGGCGGCTGTGAAATGATCAATGGCAGTGGCAACGCCATCTCCAATTTGGTCTCACCGCCAACGCCAAGTGAAGAAGCTCGCAATGTATTTAATGTCTATGATCCAGACATTCGCCGTCGAGCGTTGAACAATCTCTCAGCATCGCCTTTTGGTGGTGAAGGCCCGTATGTGCGACTGTATCGTTTGCTCATTGACGATCCAGACCCGACCGTCCGCGCTGCTGCAGTTAAAGCCTTAGGATTACATGGTGAGGTCAAGGATGTTTCGCTTATCAATATCCGCCTTGAAGATGAGGCATCTATGGTTCGCTGGGAAGCATCCAAGTCCTTACAGAAAATTCACAATCCACAAGCGATCAAGCCGTTGATCGCCGCAATGAACAAGGACAGCGATCACGACGTGCGGATGGCTTGTGCCGATGCCTTGGGGCAGTATGCTCAACCTGAAGTGTTCAGCGCGTTGGTCGCCGCATTGGATGACTCGCGTTTTGGTGTGGCCTTGGCTGCTCAGAAGTCGTTGACTATCCTTACCGGCGCCGAACTTTGTAGCGAAGGCAGCGCGTGGCTCAAGTACCGCGAAGCCAATACCTCAAACCTTTTTGCCAATCAACAGACTTATATGTGGCAGCCCTACACCCCGCCTCGTGGCTTTGTCAGCAAGATGCAATTCTGGAAAAAAGCCAAGCCCGCCAAGCCCGCCAAGCCCGCTCAGACACCTGTGGGACTTGATGACAACGATTCCTGATTCATTCAACACACATTTGAAATAGATGCAACAAATCAGACAGGCATGCTATCGGTGCGCCTATCTCTTTGTCGATGATGCATTGATTCTCTACAGATTGAAAAATTGAATCTTTAAGCTTGACTCGGAATCATCGGCATCTATACTTACATTAAGAAACCGGTTTCCTAAGTGATTTAAAGACAGGATCACAATGTCCCGTGTCACCATCGCACAAGTTGCCAAGCATTGCTCAGTGGCTAAAAGCACTGTGAGTAAGGTGCTCAATCAGACCGAAGGATTTAATGTCCGCCCGGAAGTGCGTGATCGGATTCTTGCTGCAGCTCGCCAGTTGAACTACCGTCCTGACGGCATTGCCCGGAACCTTCGGATGTCCAATGTGCGGATGGTCATGGTTGTGGGTTACAACATTCACTGGGCGACGGCTCACGGTATCTACGAAGGCTTACTTGCTTCGGCCATCGACACATTACGCAAGCATGATGTGCGCGTGTATATGGACATGAATCAATCGGATCAGCAGCAGGATGAATGGTCCGCTGCGATGATGCATGGCGCGTTGGTTTTGCCGGGGCGGAATTTGCAGGTCCGCCAATTCATGCAGCAAATGAACGTGCCTTATGTGACTATTAATGACCAACCTTATTTTGAAAATGAATCCTGCGTCTGTGTCGATGACTATCAAGGCGCGGTTGATGCCACGGAGCATTTGATTAGCTTGGGACATCGTCGGATTGTCTATAAAGATCACATCCATCAGAAGCACGATCAAGAGACTCAAGACAAAAAGCATTACAGTATTCCAGATCGTCGTCGCGGTTATGTCGATGCGATGCGTAAACATGGCCTGGACCCCTTGCCCGGTTACGACCAGAATGTACAAGTCGATGAATTCCTTGACCAATACATTCTTGGCCAACGTGCAACAGCGACAGTGGTCTGGGAAAACACCCAGGCTGTGCAACTGCTTCGCCTCTGTGAAAAGGCAGGCATTGATGTTCCCAAGGACCTGAATATGGTCTGCTTTAACGAAATCAATTACGACTCGATACCTTCGGACTTTATGACCGTGGTGGATTTGCCCACCCAAGAGATGGGACACCAAGTCAGTGAAATGTTGCTTAAGCAGATGGACAATCCAGGCAAGTATGAAGGTCAGAAACTGGTTCTGCCGGAAACCTTGCGTATCCGTCAATCCACTGCTGTATTAACTGCGAAAAAAGCTGTGACCGCTGGCTCAATCCGGTAAGTCATAGAAAAAGCCGATCTCCTCAAAAAGGATGCGACATGATAACTCATGCCACAATGCGCGATAGGTCTACCCACAGACAGGCCTTTACTCTCATCGAATTATTGGTGGTGATTTCAATCATCAGTATTTTGATCGCCATATTACTCCCAGCATTGGGCAGTGCCCGCAAACGTGCTCAACAAATCAGCTGCGCCGCCAAGCTCAAACAATGGGGGCTTCTCGTTCACGCCTATACACAGGATTGGAACGGCTGGGTATGCCCTGCTCGACCGGACCCGACCAACAGCAATGTCAACAGTCAATTCTGGGTTGGCAAGTACAGTTCGTTCCTTCAAATCAGCTATTGGGAAAATGAACCCAACAGCATGTACTACTGCCCATCATCCACAAAAATCAATGGCAAGTCCTATGCAGTTAGTCGTCGACTCGGGCCCGAAAGCAATCCCACCAGCAGTACAACAAGTCGAAAAATTGAACAGTACTATGATGCCAGCCACACCATGTACATGGCTGACAGTCACGAAACCGGTGATGCATGGGGCTGGCTACTGGCCAATTCAGGTTGGCCGATCAAACATCAGCCTGCATTTAGGCATATCGACTCAGCCAACATTCTGTATCTTGATGGCCATGCCGGCAACGCCGTGTTCGAAGAATTCCCGTGGCCATAATTCTTGTGCCATCACAACAATCATCCCAACCCTTCGCCCTTAATAGAAATCTGACAAGTGAGTTTAATATGATTCGTTTCAACAACCCGCTCATGATGAGCTGGCTAGTGTGTCTGGCACTTTTTGCCTTGACTGCCCAGGCTATCGCAACTGATCAACTTCACATTGGCTTTGAAGAAAAAGATAAGTTGCGTCTCACCGACATGAACATCAGCAGCTGGAAGTCCGATCAGCGTGGCGGTGACAAAGCTCGAATCATGCTCGCAAAACAGGGTAAAAATGATGCTCATGCGTTGATAGATTTACAAGCCTACACGCCTGAGAAACAATACGACCACCTGACGCTTAGAGCCTTTGTTCATGGTGATTATCATCCCAAGCAGGTCGGACACATCCAGATCACCGTCTCTGCTGATGGCGTGACCTATCACCCTGTCAAACTTTCAGCCAAGCGTGAATCCAAATTCCATGGCGGATGGCATCGCTATCAACTTACCGCGACCAACACGCTTAAACCTTTCCGATACGTCAAAATGCACATCATCGACATCCCTGTTTATTGGCGACTGGAATTAGCGGACCTCTGGCTGGCCAACGGCAGTAAACCTGTCATCACCGAAGTAAAAAACTCAGACAAACAATCACAGGATGATGCAAAGTCCACCAGCCTCTTACCCGCAAACCAGACATCCAATGTCCCCCTGCCAACATATGCATTGAACGTAGGAACAATCGCTCCATCTTCCAATACGATCAATGACATTCTCATCTGTCCTTTAAATCCGGCTGATGAATCCCTGCATGCCGATGCAGTGACACGATACCCATGGGTCGCTTCACGGATTAACGAATCGGACTATCGCAACCATACCTGGAAGCATCATCCCAACCTCAAGATTGGCAATGAAACACAGACAGTGCTTTACCGCTTTGCCATCGACATCACACAGTGGCCCGGACATGGGCAAATACGCCTTGAACTGGACCAATGCGCATTTGTCACCACAGTTTGGGTCAATGGCAAACAAGGCCCAACCATCCGCGAAGGTTTACTGCCTATCGCCTTTGACCTGACACCTTTAATCATGCCCGGTGATAAAAAACTTGATGTCGTGCTTCATGTTCAGGACTATCGCAAGCAAATTGATCAAACGCGCAACTATCCAACCATGCCACTGGGAGCAATGTTCAAATGGACCATGGGCGTGATTATCCCACCACGTATCACATGGCAATCCGAATTACATCTTGAAAACCCCTTTATTTTCAGTGATGTGATGCAAAACAAACTCACCACACAAGCCACGCTGGTCAATGATTCAGACCAGACACAACAAGGGACGCTGCATCAAAAAGTTGTAGCAGCCGATGGAGTTCTCTTACTTGAACATAAACAACAATTCGACATCCCAGCGGGCAAGACCAAACAACTGTCGCACACGTATGAAGTCTCCGACAAACTCAAACGCTGGGACATCGGTAAACCCAATCTCTATTTTGCAGTGAATCAAATCCACATCGCAGGCAAAGTTGTCGACCAACGTCGCACGCGTTTTGGCTATCGCACTGTCGCTCTCGATGGTGAAGACATTTTGCTTAACGGTCGGAAAATTCAACTCGTCGGCCCATGGTCACATATCGGCCAATGGTGCTGGCCGGCAGTGAAGGGTTATGACATCGCAGAGGCATACCGACTCATGCTCAAGCATGGTATGAATTACGGGCGACTGCATGGGCAACCGTATCCAAAAATATTCTATGACACTGCTGATGAAGTTGGATTCCTCCTCGTTGCCGAGTCGGGTTTGTTTCACCGTCCCATCGCTGATATCAGTCTTGATCACATCCGTAACATGGCATTGACACTTCGGAATCACCCGAGCATTGTCATGTGGTCAGGCTCCAATGAGTTTGAACACTGGATCACCCCTCGCCCAAAGCCTGCGATGGATTTTCTGATCAAGGTGCATGACACCTTTAAATCTGTCGATCCCACACGGGCTGTCTATCACAGTGGTTTTGGTGATGCGCGTAATCATTTTGATGCCTATAGCATTCACTATCCGGAACTGATGCGAACCTATCCGCAGGGTTTACTTTGGAAACAATATGCCCCGGAACGTATCAAGCTATTGCAGCGTCATACCTTTGAAAGCTACAACCCCATTGGCAAAAAACCAATCCTCGTAGGCGAGCAAATGACACCTGGCAGAGAACGCGGGATGGAAGCCTTGCTCGGCGAGGAGCATCTGAAAATCCAATACCAGGGGAGCAATGCAGCCTACCTGAAACTACTCAAAAATCAGGGAACCGTCTGGGCAGATATGATTCGTGTCTACCGTGAGCAGAACATAGCCATGCTCAGTCCCAACATGATGCACATCCCCACCGGCGTCGAATCCCCATTCCTCATCGAGATCGGCAAGGAACTGCGTGGCGTGAGCTGTTACATCAAACAACGCAATCCAATTCTCACCACCGGTTCAACACAACAACGAACACTCGTGATCCGTGATACCGATGGATACGTTGATGCAGGCAAAGTCCGCATTACACTCACTGCTCAAAAGCAATTGCTCTACGCTCATCAAATGGATGTAACGCTCCAAAGCAATGAGTCTATGCAACATAATCTAAACTTGGATTTACCCACAGTCGCCCAACCGACGCATGCAACCATCAGTATTCAATTTACCGACCAGGGGCAGGACACCCCCCGCTATCAATGGCAGCAGTCGATCAAACTCTACCCACCGACACTGCCTTTAGCCACACTGTCAAAACCAATCCTGTTCTGGGCTCAAAACCAAAAAGCAATACAGACTCTTAAGCAGTTAGGTATCAATGCGCAGTCCGTCGAAGACTTACCCAGGCAAATCAGTCCGCAGATTCTGGTCATCGACTCCTCGATTACCAATGAGCAACTGGCAACGAAGGCCAAGCTGATTGAATCACATGTCACAGCCGGTGGAGCAGTTCTGCTTTTACCTCGTGCGACTATGCCCGATGGACTCTTACCAGTCGCCTGCGACAAGGTTGATAACACATTACCGGGATTGGAAGGCGCGAGTATCGGCTTTGTGCGTGCCAAGCATCATCCCATTTTTGCTGACACTGGCATTGACACTTTGGACCTGCGGTACTGGGGAAAAGAACATGAACTCATCAGTCAACAGTCGATTTACAAACCGACTCAAGGTAATTTTCAAGTCCTTATTGATGCAGGTGAAAAACTTGAAGACGCCCTGCTGATGCAGATTCAACATGGCAAAGGACGTTACATGGTCTGTCAATTGGATGCGCTCAAACATGCGGCAAGCCATCCGGCAGCAGCCAAGGTACTCCTTGCCATTCTCTCTGATTTGGATCAATCAAAAAACACAGTAACGCAAATCGGATATTACCTGCCACAAACCGAAACCTTCACCAAGCATCTGCTCCAACGAATGGGTTGGCAGGAACTGGATACCACGACCGATACCAACCCTCATGCGCTGCTCATCGACAGTCAGGCGATGCGCCAACTTGGCATTGATGGTGTTGCGATGATGGCTTCCAAAAGTAATACAGTGATCTTCAAGCATCTCACGGCAGACGAATCCCAATTAGTCATCAAACAAATGAATCTGCCCGAGGTCTCCGCCAAAGAACAGTCTCAAGAACAACCCAAACGCAAACGCCGTGGCTTATCCGAAGCGGTCTATCTGAGTACTTATCCTGCTTCCATGGATGGGTTGAACAGCTTCGACGTCAACTGGTATCAACGCCTTCGCCCATCACTAACGCAGTATCAAGCAAACGAACACTGGCAAGTTCCCTTAAGCACCGGCACGATCGCTATTCATCAAGATAACAAGCGGACAGTCATCTTTGATGCTTCGCTGTGGAATCAGGAAGTCGATCTGCTCGATCAACGCGATCGTTTTATCTCAACCTTCTGGACCAATCTGGGAATACAAGTCAAAGGTGCAGCCGTCAGACGCCGCAGCAGCAATAACCATTACACGCAACTGGATATCAGTGCGTTGTGCAATACCTCAATTGCAAAATATCTAGGGCCGAATATTCCGCGTGGAAAAGTCGCCCTAAATGACATCCCCTTTAGACTCCTGCCACAAACACCCCAGCAGCAGCAAACCATGATCCGGTTTAACGGACGCATCGGCAGTGAACTTCAAGACAAACCTGTGATGTTCGACACAGCCATTGATAAGTTTGAGCAAACGACGCCAATGAGTCTGAGCCTGCCAATCGCAAGAGAGCATGCAAGCCATCTGTACTTTGCTCATGCGAGTTCTCAAAACTGGAAGATCAAGTCCGCCAACACAGGCATGCTGGTCTACCGTGTTGAAGTCGAATATGAAAACGGGACGACCCAGCAAATCCCCATGCTCATCAACCGCGATATCAATGACTGTCGTTCGGCCTCGGCACAAAGTCGCAACAGCCCCGTCGGACTCCGCGTGCAAAATCCCAATAACGGCAACGGCGAAGTTGCTACGGTTTATCTGAGCACTTGGACCAATCCGTATCCCGAACGCAAAATCACCCAAATCACACTTCGCAGCGCAGCCAACCCGCCATACGACGCAATGATCTTCGCCATCACCATGCGCCAAGCCGATGAAGCATACGAATAGAATATCAAATCTAAAAACTATATCTCAACTCATTATTCAATAAATTCTTATGATCTAAATCAAGCAATTGTCAATCCAAACGCTTGACTCTAACCATTCGGATTCCTAAGATTCACTAACCGGTTCATGAACCCATGACCGGTTTTTAATGAACAATTTAATGAACCGGTTAGTCTAAGCGATTTACCATGACACAAATCACCAAAAAAGTCACCCTCAAAGACATTGCTCAGCAGATTGGCTGTTCCAAGGCAGTGGTCTCGACCGTCCTGAATCGCTCCAAAGGCAATACCGGTGTCAGCAAAGGCATGCGTGAAAAGATCGAACAGGTGGCCTTGGAGATGGGTTACCGTCCCAACTTTTCGAGCCAGTCACTTGCTCGCCAACGCACCATGACGCTTGGTGCATATATCCCCCCTCAGCCTTGGGGCTCTATTGGTTCGACGTATGAGACGGTCATCTTCCGAGGGATTGAAAAAGCCTGCCAGGAGTTGGATTACGACTTGTTGGTGTTCAACCGTTTTGGTGATCTGCGACATGAACACTGCATGGAGAAACTTTATCAACGGCGTGTGGATGGCTTGTTTCTGGTTCATGCTCATGGCGGTTGTGATTGGCTTGACGGGTTTCTCAAAACCGGTGTCCCCATCGTCGGTGTGGATTATTCCAATCCTGAACCGCAGGTCGATGCATTGACCTTCGACAACACTGGTGCCATCAAAGGCGCAGTAGAACATCTTGTCTCGCTGGGGCATCAACGGATTGCATACCTTGGACAAGTCGGTCACCGTATGGTCCTTGATCAACAACTTCGACGTGACGCATATATCGCAGCATTAAAGCAGATGAACCTGCCAATGAATGACGATTGGCTGCTCTGTGAAATCGATGGCCCGATCCCCAAAGGTGTAGACCACTACGATGAAACATCCAGGCGGACACTGAATTATTTACGCAGTGTTCCGGCAGATCAACGCCCCACCGCCATCATCACATTCAATGATCGGACCGCATTGAATCTCATTCAGGACTTGATGCAAAACGGTTACGAAGTCCCTGCGGATATGAATGTGATTTCTGTAGACGATTCGTATCTCTGTCGCGTTTTACGTCCGAGAATCACATCCATGAGCCATCCGCTTGAAGCGATGGGTTATCGCGCCACCTACATGTTGCAAAATCGTATTGAAAATGGTGTCCCAGAAGACAATCAGGGCATTCATGAATTGTATCCTTCAGAAGTGGTCATCCGCCAAACCACTTCAACTCCTCGTAAGTAGATGAACCAGGAGAGTTCCACAATGAACACGCGCACACAAATCCAAACCAAGGCATTCACACTCATCGAGCTATTGGTGGTCATCAGCATTATCAGTTTGTTGATTTCAATTCTTCTGCCGGCATTGGGCAAGGCTCGCAAGGCAGCCAACACCCTTAAGTGCGCTACATTGCTTAAGCAATTTGGTGTCGTCGATGCCGTCTATACCTCGGAGAATAATGAGTGGTGTCTACCCAACAAACTCTGGTCCGAAACTGAACCACTACCGGCTGAAGCCGGTAGGTTAGGGGAAGTTTCGTGAGCTACGGACTGAAGTCCTATCCTCACGAGAGAACGAACACAGTACCTG